>Ga0210052_1000036_pt1 | contig 132194 bp, 132 predicted proteins | sample CryGeymeta201508_FD_183976 | JGI IMG/M metagenome (GOLD analysis project Ga0210052, IMG submission 183976) | Groundwater microbial communities from Crystal Geyser aquifers in Utah, USA - Crystal Geyser metaG 2015-08 (SPAdes) (version 2) | ecosystem: Environmental > Aquatic > Deep subsurface >...
GAGCAGAGAAGTCAGCAGAAGTCATAGTACCTAAAGCAACGAGCTCCGACAAAAACGGAGAAGTCTCACAATTAGGGAAGGACTGAACACAATCCTTTCTGAAATTAGAATAGGAACAATGGAAAAAATTGTAGCTTATTCATAAAGTAGGGAATAGTTTCAATTGGCGCAAAGAGCGATTGAAAAGATGGATTGTGAACCGCCGTATACGAGGTCCGTACGTACGGTGGTGTGAGAGGCGCACTCCGTTCCTATTTAGGGGCGGAGCCGTCTACTCGATTGGCGGTTCGTTATTTTTTATTTTTCTTAATTGACTGTTTTATTAGGCTCAAAATATATTCTAAATCCTCGTCCGAATTTATTTGTAATTCATAATCTCCATTTCCCCAATGTCCTGTCGAAGAAACATCTCTTGTGATTCCTTTCGGGTCGTCAAGTTCTCCAATTGTCATATTAATCCAAATTTTCAAAGCTTTTCTCTGTGGATGAATATCTACTACGTTTCTCCCTGAGACAAAAGCGATATATTTCTTTTTTGGTTTAACCTCAATATTGTCAAAATTCAGAATTGCGTTTTTCATTTTTTCATACAATTCCTTAATTTCCTCACTTACGTTTTCTAAATGTTCTTGCTCGGAATAAACTTTTATTTCTTTTGCAACATTGTCAATTGTTTGGTCAGTTTTAGAAATTGTTTTTATACTCTCTTGAGCTCCTGATTTTTGTATTTGTTCAAACGAAACTGTATTATTTTCAAATCTTTTTACTTCCCATAATTCGATTGGCAAGTCTTTAAAGTTAATTGCCTCACGTTGGTAGTTTGTAAATGCTGGTGAAACGAACAAAACCCTTGACTGTGACCAATCCACGTCATTGCGTTTGAGTGTTTTGTCAAGGTTTTCATTAAATTCTAAAATAAAGTCAGCTTTGTTGTTTAGCATTAACGACAAGTAGGCATATCCTTGGTCAATTACGCTAAAATTTTTATCTCGTTTATACTCAATTATAACAAAAGCGTTGGCTTCTTTATCGAATGCAAGTGTGTCAATTCGGAAATTGTTTAGAGAAAATTCAGATTTCACAAAGTCAAGTCCGAGAATTGTCTTTAGATTATTTTCGGCCAATTCTTGAATCTCTTTTTCAAGTCGGAAAGGTTTTTCCTTTATATATTCTAAAGACTTTTCAATTTTAAATAATGCCATTTATTTTCTTGATTTTCGTTTTTTTCATAATGAATGCCAACGTTTTGCAGCTACCCGAAGGTGGCGATTTCGAAGCACTTCACTGTCAACCAAGCACAAACTTTGATAGAAGCACAAAGCTTGATTTAACCACTGAACCGCCACTTTTGGGTAGGTGCTGTTATAGGGCGTTTTTCTTGTCTGGGTCAAGAGTGTCATTCGTGTCTTTATAAAATGTGGTTTTAATTATGTCGGCTAATTCACTAACTTCTGAGCTGTAACTTGAGCCTGCATTATAGTCTTCAATAATTGAATATTTTGCAGTCCATTCGTAAAATGATTCATCCGTTTCCTTAAGTTTTTCAATGTGGTTTTTGTAGGCTTTGACAATTTTTTCGGTTCCAAGTCGAACACTTTCAATGTCACTTAGTAGTCTGTCAGACTTTACTTGCATAACACCTAAAGTATGAGGCTTTTTTGTTACTTTGAACTTTAAATTTTCAATTTGTCTTGCAATTTTTGGTCTATTAAAGTCTTCGTAGATTATTACTGCATAAACTATACTTTCAAGAATTTCATTGTTTGTCAATTCCTTGATAAGTTGTCCGTAAGAGCTTTTAAAATATTGGTATCTACTTTTTAAATAATTGTCTTTTCGTTTCTGGGTTGCTTCCTGTGAAAAACGCAAGTTGTTAGCTACCTGAAAAATGAAAATCAAAATTATTATCCAAAGTTCGTTTGCTACAGTTGTAAAGTCGGGTAAAATGTTTGCTTTTACTTTAATTAATTTCTCGTACGTAAAAAATGATATTACAACAATCGCTGTCCAATATAAAAATTGTCTATACCAATTAAGCAAAAGTCCGCGATTGGTAGCTAAATTGAATAGCAGTCTGAAAACAATATAATAGATGTTAACCAAATAAATGTTCCAAACATATTTGTCTAGTCCGAAATAGTATAAAGTTGTTGAAACAATAATTATGTACACTATTGGTGTCAGAACACGTATGAGAAAATTCAATGCTGGCGCTTCTTCGGTCTTAACGAATATAGATATTTCCATATAGCCAATTGAGTAGGAGTGTTTGCCTATCCAATTGATTAGGAAAAAAAGTCCGATGCCTAAAATTATATGAGCTAAAAGTATTTCCATTTATTCTGTTTCGTTTCTGTCGTTTTAAAATGCCCTATAACATGTTCATATCACTCATGTGGTATATATCGCTTATCCACAACATGCCCATTTTTTAATATTATGTCGTATATATGTTTGATAGGGCATATATACGAATGTTTCAATAAAAGAGGGAAGTTAAAAAAAATTGTTATAAAACCCCCAAATAAAAAAAAACAATTTGTTTTTATAACGTCTATTTTTAAATTCTATCACAAATTTAAAATATAGAATTCGATAATGTTTACGGAATACCTTAATTGGATAAAATTTTATTATTCATTAAAGTATTTTTTTTATTTAGTGTTTTCTTGTTAGCATATTTGTTAAGTTAGGTGCTGTATAGTAAGATTGGAGAGGTAAGACGATTTGTGTAGAAATGGATTCCTGAATTAATATTACTGAAAGTATTGTACAAAAATTAAGACCAAAACACAAATTATTTAAAAAATATCCCATATCTTAATATCTTATTAATCCAATTACACAATAACTAGTTATCAATTTGAAAGCATTAGTCATATCCGGTGGAGGAAGTAAAGGCGCTTATGCCGGAGGTGTAGCAGAGTACCTTATTTCAGAAGAAAAAAAAGAGTACAATATTTTTATAGGAACTTCTACCGGCAGTTTGTTGTTGCCTCATTTGGCTTTGGGGAAAATGAATAAAATTCGCTCTATTTATACCAATGTAAACCCTCCGGATATTTTTAATATCAATCCGTTTATCATCCGAAAAAAAGGAAATAGGGAGTTTGTAACCATAAAACACTGGAATGTACTTTGGCAATTGATTCGTAATAAAAGAACCTTTGGCGAAAGCAAACACCTTCGTAAAAATATTACGCGAAACTTTACCTTAGAGGAATTTTTAGAACTAAAAAATTCAAATAAGGAGGTTGTTATTACTGTTTCTAATCTAACTAAAAATGCCACAGAATACAAATCTATTAAAGATTATGACTATGAAGATTTTTGTGATTGGATGTGGATTTCGGCTAATTATGTGCCGTTTATGTCTTTAGTCACAAAAGATGGTTGTGAATATGCCGATGGCGGTTTTGGCGCTGTTGCTCCCATTCGTGAAGCCATACGTAGAGGTGCTAAAGATGTAGATGCCATTATTTTAGAGGCTGAAAACATGGAGCATAATAAAGTTCTGGGCAAAAACCCTTTTTCTTTGATGGTAAATTTATACGGTTTTGTTCTCGACCAAATCGAATATCATAATATTGCTGAGGGTAAATTAGCAGCTTTAGCTAAAGACGTGCAATTAAATTTGTTTTACACTCCTACAAAACTTACAGAAAATGCGTTGATTTTTGATAAAATATTAATGAAATCGTGGTGGCAACGTGGTTATGATACGGCACAAAAAAGAATTGCTTCCAGTAAAGTGGAGTATTTGCCTTAGTTAAAACATTTCCCCAACCTCTTTTTTTAAAAACAACATTGCCTTTTGCGAAGGGGAGGTATCGTCCATAAAATGATTAATTATGGTTTCTCTTAATTTGTTTGCGGTATCTACTTTCTCGTTCATTGCGGTTTGGCGAATGATTTGAATGGTGGCATTTTTTGCCGCATTAATCATATTCCAACAATCGTTAGTTATATAAATTTGTTGTGCAATATTATGTTCAAATTCCTGCTCAATATTTCTGGTAAGCAATCTTTCATAGTCGTCCACATTTTCTGAAAATGGGGCAACTCTTATAAGTAGTTGATTGGGTGCTACGCGTTCTAAAAAAAGAGTAAATCGTTCATAGGCTTGCAAGCGCAGCGGAAGTATGTTTTTTTGTACTTCTTTTTGCAATAGATATCTTCGCCTGCCTTCTTCATTAGCTGTGTGTCCTTTAAAAAAATAATAGGCAATGATTCCTACTACTACAGCAGGAATTAGATATGAAATGAAATGGAAAACTAAAGTAAAATCTTGCATAGTTTTTTTTAAAACACGAAAATAATCTTTTTTTATTGGGATACCTAAATAAGTTTTCTACTTGAATGGAATTTTACTAAAAAAATTATGTACATTTATTCTAGAATTTATCTGAACATCACCGCTATTTCTTTAGTATCCCCAATCAATTCTTATTTATACCTACTCTGTGCCAATTGTGAATTGTGATTCTTTTTGAATTATTAAATAAATGCATGGTAAAAAGGGTAACAAGTTTACTGGTATTTGTATATACCCATGTATAATCTTTAAAAACTATTTATTATGAAAACAAAATTTCTATTTTTTACATGTTTATTGCTAACGCTTCAAGCGTTCAGTCAGATCCAGAAAAATATTGCTGTGGCGCAGCAGCATTTTAGTAATCTTAATGTAGAACCCATTTCTATAGGAGCTGCAAACGATGTTATTGTAGCCTCCAATCTTTTTGACCCAACCATGAGTAATCCAAAACTTACTTTAAAACGGGTGGATGACACCGGCGCAATTATATGGATAAAATCCTATGACAACACTACCATTGGTACTTCTCGTCTTTTTGACATTACCACCTATTTAGACCTTATTATTGTAGTTGGCTCTATGGATGTAGCGGGAATACAAAGGGCTTTTATAGCAAGAATTGACGGGTTGAATGGTAATTTTATGGATGCTAAATTTTTAGATATAGTATCTCCTAATTTTCACTCCACACCATTAAAAGTAATTACCACTTTAAGTGATGCTAACGGCGACACTGTTCCGGATCCGGGTTTTGTTATCACTGGATTGTTCGGCTCTTGTGTTCCTATTGATGTAAATTGTGGGCTTAATATTGGGTTTGTGGTACGAACCGATTTGAGCTTTACTATTTTATGGTCTATAGAATTAGAGTCGATAGTAACCAGTACATTGGATTATGATTTTATTAATGGAGTAACAGAAACTTCAGATGGGTTTTTACTAACCGGAAGTGTAACGGGCGAATTTTCTCCTGGAATATTTCAACAAGGCGTTTTAGCGCATAAAATTGATTTTCAAGGTATTTTTCAGTGGGATAACAGTTATTTGTTTGGAAACTCCAGAGACGTAAGTGTAGATGCTTATTTTGATAGTGGTACCAATGAAATATTTATGTTAAATAATTATTCACAATCCCATCATTTTGGCGTTACTGTTTTAAACAATGCTACAGGAGCCATTGTACCTGCCAAATCGTGGTGGGCTAGTTCTCCGTTTTTAGATTACTACGGGTTTAAAATCATGGAGTCTGCTGCTAGTGCCAATAATTTAATTATTGCAGGTTATACCAGAGAAAATATAATAGGAAGCACAACAGACCAAAGCAATCCTTTTCTTCATGAGTTCGATAAAGCTACCGGAAATCAAGTAGGAATGAGTTATCAATTTTTATTGCCTTATACTGAACCAACACCTGATGTATTTAATTTATGGAACAGCCAACTGCCTTTGATTTATTATCCGGATATGGCGATGTTTTATGTAGATATATCTGGAACAGCACATTATGCGTTAGTTGGGTATAGAACAGATGCAAACGGATATTCCAATGCCGAACTTATCGCTACCCCAATGGATAAAAGAAACCAATGCGATAATTTAAACTTAACGTTTAGTATAAATCCTTTGGCAGTAGTGCCAATAACCACAGTTATATCCGGACCCACACCAAGTAATGACACTGTATTTATATTAAACGCAGCTGCCATTACCTTTACTGAAGCAAGTTGTGACCCAACACTTTCGGTAGGAAGTAATACGATCAATGAGTTTATTTTATATCCAAATCCAGCATCAAATAAAATGTTTATTTCAGGAAATGATATAAAATCGGTTCAAATTGTGGATGCTTTAGGACGTGTTGTTTTAGCTTCTACTTCTTATTCTGCAGCAACAGGTATTTATGTAGAAAACTTTAAAAATGGTTTGTATTTTGTAACCGTAAAAGGAGAAAATAATACCATTCAAACGTTTAAATTAGTTAAAAAATAAAAACGATTTATAGAATCCTTAAAAATAGATAAAGGATTTGTAAACTATAATACTTCATTTTTTAAACAGTAGTAAACACTCGTTTACTACTGTTTTTTTTATAAGATTTCGTTTAAATTTAACTTTGTGCATCCATTTGTGCGAAAGAAAAACTTACGCAAAAAAGCATTAAAATTTGAAGTATAAATTTCATAAATATTGTTATTAAAAATTAATTAACCGATAACCTTCATTTTGTAACTGTACTAAGGCGGTCATAGCAGAAAGTGCAATCTTAACCTCAGGATGTATTTGTGTTTTAGTTATTTTTCGATAACCTGCCGTTTGCCCACATAAAATAATCTGTACGCCTTCCTGAGATAATGCTGTAAGTAAATCATAATTTGGATTATGCGCTTGATTGCTTTTTCTTTGATGCTCATATTCAGTATGGTTTAGCAAATCAAAAATGGCAGCACCATGAATAACTAAAGCAACCTTTATCGAATTTTCTGGCACCCCTGCCTCTCTATGGAGTTTGATAAATCTGGCAGCACTTTCTATGATTTTATTTGGAATGGCGGTATCTTCAAAAGTTTTGGTTACATCAAAAACCGCATAAAAAGGTTGCGAAGTATCGGTGTTAAAATCTGGATGTTCTACCTTAAAAATAGCTCCGTAATTTTCAATACTTGGTGGTGTTTGTGAATTTGAAGATAAGGTGAACAATAAGAAAAACACAATAAGTTTAAAAGTCATACATAAGAAATTAAAAATTGAGTTTATAAATATAGAGTATAATCATACCGATAGAAAATTTTGTTTGTAAATTATTTAAAAACGTCCTTTAAAATATTTAGAGAATGGTTATTTTCACCTCATAAAAATAATAATATTGCAACAGTATTTACAACAATTAAATGAAGCTCAATTAGCACCTGTACTTCAAAAAGATGGTGCCATGATTGTTATTGCCGGTGCGGGCTCCGGAAAAACCAGAGTGTTAACCTATCGCATTGCACATTTAATGCACAACGATGTCGATGCCTTTAGCATTTTAGCACTTACCTTTACCAACAAGGCAGCACGTGAAATGAAAAAACGTATTGCCGAAATTGTTGGCGCAAGCGAAGCAAAAAATCTTTGGATGGGCACTTTTCACTCGGTTTTTGCTAAGATTCTTCGCAGTGAAGCTTCTAAGTTGGGCTATCCTTCTAACTTTACTATTTATGACACCCAGGATTCTCAAAGTGTTATTCGCGCTGTAATCAAGGAAATGCATTTAGACAAAGATGTCTATAAATACAAACAAGTGTATTCCAGAATATCTTCTTATAAAAATAATTTAATCACCGTAAAAGCCTATTTTAATAATCCCGATTTGATGGAAGCCGATGCCATGGCTAAAATCCCTCGTCTTGGAGATATTTATAAATCCTATGTGGAAAAATGCTTTAAAGCAGGTGCGATGGATTTTGATGATTTGCTTTTGAAAACCAATGAATTACTTACTCGTTTTCCTGAGGTGTTGATGAAATACCAAAATAGATTTCGGTATATTTTGGTGGATGAGTACCAAGATACAAATCATAGCCAATATTTAATTGTAAAAGCACTATCTGATCGTTTTCAAAATATTTGTGTTGTGGGCGATGATGCACAAAGTATTTATGCTTTCCGAGGAGCAAATATCAATAATATTCTCAACTTTCAAAAAGATTATGACGATGTAAAAGTGTATCGCTTAGAGCAAAACTATCGCTCTACAAAAAATATTGTGGAAGCAGCAAACTCGATCATCGATAAGAATAAAACCAAATTAGAAAAAATAGTTTGGACTGCAAATGAAGACGGAAATAAAATTCTAGTAAATCGCTCTATGACCGATGGCGATGAAGGTAGATTTGTGGCGAGTTCTATTTTTGAAAATAAAATGCAATACCAACTTAAAAATGGCTCTTTTGCTATTTTATATCGCACCAATGCACAATCCAGAGCGATGGAAGATGCCCTTCGCAAAAAAGATATTCCCTATCGCATTTATGGTGGGTTAAGCTTTTATCAGCGGAAAGAAATTAAAGATATTACCTCCTATTTGCGTTTGATACTAAACCCAAAAGATGAAGAAGCACTTAAAAGAATAATAAATTATCCTGCAAGAGGTATAGGGGAGACTACCATTGAAAAATTAATTGTAGCCGCAAATCATTACAAGCGTTCTGTTTTTGAAGTGATGGAAAATATTGATAAAATAGATTTAAAAATAAATGCCGGCACTAAAAATAAATTACAGGATTTTACCACCATGATTAAAAGTTTTCAGGTTTTAAATGAAGGCTATAATGCGTTTGAAATTGCAGAACATGTAACAAAAAAAACAGGATTAGTACAAGAATTAAAAAAAGACGGTACACCCGAAGGCATTGCTCGCATCGAAAATATTGAAGAATTACTTAATGGTTTAAAGGATTTTGTGGAAGAACAAAAAGAACTGGCAGAAACTACCGGCTCGTTGGCAGAGTTTTTAGAAGACATAGCCTTAGCAACCGATTTAGACAATGAAAAAGGAGATGATGACCGCGTGGCGCTAATGACCATACATTTGGCTAAAGGATTAGAATTTCCTTATGTGTATGTGGTAGGGATGGAAGAGGATCTTTTTCCTAGCGGCATGAGCATGAATACTAGAGCGGAGCTGGAAGAAGAAAGACGCCTTTTTTATGTAGCCATCACACGGGCTGAAAAACAAGCCTATCTTACCTATGCACAAACACGCTATCGTTGGGGAAAACTTATTGATACTGAACCTAGCAGATTTATTGACGAAATTGATGAAAAATATATAGAATATCTTACCCCTGTAACAGAATACAAATACAAACCTCTTTTAGATATTGATATTTTTGACGACATCGACAAAAGTAAACTACGTATGCGAAAACCCGCAAACGGAGCGCCACCAAGTGGTCCTACAGAAGGACAATTACAAAAACTGCGAAGACTTAAGCCACTAACCTCCGCAAGTAAAAACGGAAATGCAATAGATACTTCAAATCTCTCAATTGGCACACAAGTAAAACATCTGCGGTTTGGTAAAGGAAAAATTGTCAGTTTTGAAGGTGTTGGCGCGGATAAAAAAGCCGAAATCGATTTTGAAAATGGCGGATTAAAAAAATTAATACTACGCTTTGCAAAGCTTAATGTAGTATCATAAAGGTAAGTGTGTTTGAATGAATGCTCTTAATTTTACTTGTACATCTAAAAAATCTGCTGCGCTCCAGTTATCGCCATGACCTCCATTATATACCGTAAATGAATTAAGTACTCCTACATTATTTAATGCCGCCTCTAAATTTACACCATTACTCAAAGGCACAAGAGGGTCTTGATTGCCATAAAATAGAATTGTAGGTGAACTCATAGCGGTTACTTGATGTAAGGGGCTTACAGCTTCCGCAAAGTTAGTTCCTTCAGGATAAGCACCTTCATCAACCAACGCTTGAAGTGCTACTGCAAAATTAGGGTCATCAGCATAAAACGGGTCTAAAAAATCAGTAGGACCTACAATATCGGCAACAAATTTTACTTGATTGGTTACATCGTATGAATAATCATACATCAAAGCAATGTGTGCACCTGCGCTGGTGCCTATAAGTCCAAATTCTGCTTTTATTTGTAGCTCCTCTTCTTGGCTTTTAATTTGAAAAAGCACACTTTCTAAATCTAAAAACTGATTAGGAAAGGCAGGAATGCCTATTTCAGCTAAAACATAGTTTGTATTTACAATGGCATAATCGGGAAAGTTTTCTTGAAGATATACCACAAAATTATTCATATTGGCTTTGTCACCGGCAGTCCAACCACCACCATGAATTAATACAATAACCTTAGTATTTTCCTTGGTTCGCCCTTCAGGAAGATATATGTCGTAAATTTGTTGCGCATTGGTTCCGTATGAAACATTTAAAAACACAGCAGCTTCCAAAGGAGCAGGAGTATCGTCAACAACATCATTGCTATCGGAATTACAAGAAACGGTAAAGAAAACCAGTGATGTAACATAAATTAGTTTTTGAAGAAAATTTTTCATTTAAAGTTTTTTATATAAACGGAAAACTTTATATTTTATGTTATTTTACGACAATATTAAATGAAACTAAAATAGTTATGGCTAAGCTTTTAAAAATTTATGAAGAAAATCCCAACGAAAAATCAATACAAGAAGTTGTTAAGGTGCTTCGTAATGGCGGCTTAATCATTTACCCCACCGATACGGTATATGGATTAGGTTGTGATATTAAAAACACTAAAGCATTAGAACGTGTTGCCCAAATTCGTGGTGTAAAATTAGAAAAAGCAAATTTTTCTTTTGTGTGTGATAGTTTGAGCAATATTTCAGATTATGTAAAACAAATGGATACTTCCACCTTTAAAATTTTAAAACACAACCTGCCGGGTCCCTATACTTTTATATTAGAGGGAAATAATAATTTACCATCGGTATTTAAAAAGAAAAAAACTGTGGGACTTCGTGTGCCGGATAACAATATAGCACGAGCGATAGTGAGAGAACTAGGCAATCCCATTATTTCTACATCTATCTATGATGAAGATGAGGTTATAGAATATACCACAGACCCGGAATTAATTTATGAAAAATGGGAAAATTTAGTGGATGTAATAATTGATGGTGGGTATGGCGATAATATGCCTTCCACAGTAATAGACTTAACGGGAGAAGAGCCTCTATTGGTTCGTGAAGGGAAAGGCAGTATTGAGATTTAATTTTAATCAATAAAAAAAACCGTCTCACCATTAGAGACGGCTTTTTTTATTGATAAATGGAAATTTTATTTTCCTTCTAAAAGTTTCATTTCTTTTTCAATCATATCATAAAATTGATCGATTTTTGGTAGCACATAAATTTTTGTTCTACGGTTAGTAGATTTGTTTTCGGCGGTGGTGTTTGGTACTAAAGGCACATATTCACTACGTCCTGCAGCGATTAATTGCGCCGGATTAGCTCCAAGCTCCATTAATTTTCGAACAACAGCGGTGGCACGTTTTGCACTTAAATCCCAGTTGTCAAGAAGTACGCCACTTTGATATGGAACATTATCTGTATGTCCTTCAACTAAGGCTTCAAAATCGGGTTTGCTGTTAATTACAGTAGCTACTTTACCTAAAATTTCGTTAGCTCTAGTGGATAAGATATAGCTTCCGCTTTTAAATAATACTTTATCGCTCAAGGAGATATATACAACTCCTTTTTCTACGTTAATTTCAATATCTTGATCGTTAAGTCCAACTTCTTTCTTAAGGCTTGTTACAAGAGCCAAGGTTACACTATCTTTTTTGTTAAGAGCATCTTGTAAACGCGAAATTTTAAGATCTTTTTCCTTTAAGCTTTCCAAAGATTTTTCAAGATTAGTAGCTCCTTTAGAGGTTAACATGGTTAATTCTTTTGAACTTTGAATAAGGTCTTGATTGGTTTTGCGCATATCTGCTAGACTTTGTTCAAGTGCTTTTGATTTGGCTTGAAGTGCCGCTCTTTCTTCCAAGCAACTGTTTAATTTAACAGTAGCAGAATTTAAGAGGTCTTGTGTGGTTTTGTATTGTTCTTCTAAAGCTGCGTATTTTTTTTGTGAAACGCAGGAACTTAAAAGAGCAACAACACTTAACATTAGCATTAATTTTTTCATATCTTTTGGTTTTAAAATTTAGTTAAATTGCACCTCAAAAGTATCAAATTTAGTGCCGTTTTTTGTGGGTTTTAACAATATTTTATGTTTAAATTATTATAAACTGTTAAAATGTTTTTTATCTTTAAAAAAATACAAATAAAGTAGTAGATATAGGTTGTAATATTTATCTATTTGTTTGTTATTCATTCTTTTACAATATATTTTTTTGAAATGGACATAGAAGGAAAAATGTGCTTTACCAATAGCTAAAAAATGTAAAGGTTGTAAAGAAAGTAAAAATTGAGCGGCTGCAAAACCATCTAAAAGCATCCTGACGAAAATTAAATAAAAAAGTTGTTTTCTCGGCGCATTTTTAAGAATGGAAAATAAGGAATTTCTAAAATTTAAAAATGTTTTTTTTGGGTTGCTGTTTTTTAAAGTAGCGCCCCCCAAGTGATACACACTCGAAGTACCAACATAAGAAACTTTTTGGTTTTTGTTGTGAAATCGCCAACACAAATCAATTTCTTCTTGATGGGCAAAATAGTCTTCATCAAAACCTCCGGCTTCCCAAAAAGCGGCTGATTTAACAAAAAAACAGGCACCACTTGCCCAAAAAATAGAAATGATATCGTTGTATTGCCCTTTGTCCTCCTCAATGGTATTGAAAATTCGACCCCGACAAAATGGGTAACCAAATTTGTCTATAAATCCACCGGCAGCACCGGCATATTCAAAATGGTTTTTGTTTTTATAATCTAAAATTTTAGGTTGGGCAGCAACTACTTCAGAATGTTTTTTTAAATGATTTAAAACAGGAGTCAGCCAGTTTTGTGTCACTTCTACATCCGAATTTAAGAGAACAAAAATTTCTGCATTCACTTGTTTTAATGCATCATTGTACCCTTTTGCAAAGCCACCGTTTTCCTTGTTTTGTATGATTTTTATTTCAGGATAGAATGTTTTTAAAAAAGAAATGGAATCGTCGGTTGAAGCGTTATCGGCAACATAAATCAGTGCTTCAGAAGAGTAAGCAATAACACTAGGCAAAAACCTCTCGAGTAATTGTTTGCCATTCCAATTTAAAATTACGACTGCGGTTTTCATAAAGGCTAAGATACAAAGTAGGTTTTATAATTTAAGGTTCAAAATTTATTTTAATGAACCCTTCTAGGGTTTTAAACCCTAGAAGGGTTGTTTAATTTTAGGTCTTAGAATTAGGGTTTAATTCAATTTTATTAATGAATAGAAAGAATATAAGAATTTTTTTAATCTCTTTCTATTCATTAATAAAAAAGAAAATACTCAGGTATAATCAGGCAATTCATTTAAAAAATGATACTTTTCTGCTTCATAATCTAATTGGCAATAGTAATGGTTCAAACCATTAGTCACCATTAAATACGTTGCTTGTAAGCTGAGGTTATACCGAGCAATTTGATCAAAAGTAGCCTGTTTAATGGCAACCGATGGTGCTTTGCATTCTACAACAAGAAAAATGCTGCCATCCGGTTTATAAACCACAACATCATACCTTTTTGTAGTATGATGTAATTTTAGTTCTTTCTCCACATTTATCCAACTTTTTGGATAGTGTTTTTCCAGCAAAAGAAACTGTACCACATGTTGCCGTACCCATTCTTCGGGAGTTAGCGCCACAAACTTTTTTCGTATTTCATCAAAGATGGAAATTTTATTTTCGCTACTTTTGAATCGGAAGGCGAATTCTGAAAAATGAAGTTTTTGCATACTACAAAAATGAGAATATTTTTTTAATGGAAGAAGCAAAAAGAATAATCAACGATATTAAAAAAGGCAGTATTAAACCTATCTATCTTTTTTCCGGAGAAGAACCCTACTATATAGATTTCCTATCCAATTTTTTAGAAAAAAATCTGCTAACGGAAGACGAAAAAGCATTTAACCAAATGGTGCTTTACGGTCAAGATGTAACGGTTGAAGAGATCATAAGCAATGCCAAACGGTACCCCATGATGGCAGACCGACAAGTTGTTATAATTAAGGAAGCACAAGAGCTGGCAAAAACGATTGAAAATTTAGAAAGTTATGTTGAAAACCCACAGCCTTCTACTGTTTTAGTACTTAACTACAAATATAAAACTTTGGACAGGCGTAAAAAACTGTACAAGGCCATCAAAAAAGCAGGAGTAGTTTTTGAAGGGAAAAAATTGTATGAAAATCAAGTAGGGGATTGGATTAAAAAAACCTTAGCAAACAATGGACATAGTATTTCTCTAAAAGCTGCAAGTATGCTTGTAGAGTTCTTAGGAAATGACTTAGGTAAAATTGCTAAAGAGCTTGAAAAACTCAATCAAATTGTAAAACCAGGACAAGAAATTACTCCAGAGCTCATAGAGGAAAACATAGGAATTAGCAAAGATTTTAATAATTTTGAATTACAAAAAGCAATAGGCAGTAAGGACATAAAAAAATCATTTGCTATTGCAAATTACTTTGCGCAAAATTCCAAAAACAATCCACTAGTAGTAACCGTGGGTATTTTATATCGGTTTTTTTCTTTAGTTTTAAAGTACCATGCTTTAAAAAGCAAAAGCGAAGCTACGAAAGTTTTAAGTGTTGCACCTTTTTTTATAAAAGAATATGAATTGGCTGCCAGAAACTATCCCATGAAAAAAGTGAGCGCAATTATTGCTGCAATCCGCGAAGTGGATATGAAAAGTAAAGGCGTGGGTGCCGCAAATCTTTCACAAGGCGATTTGTTGAAGGATTTGTTGGTAAAAATTTTTAATTGAAAATATTTGAGTTAAACCGACAACTGAAAACCATCAACTATTTCCTATCAATAGAATACTTCCCAGCACTCAAAAGTGCAATCGCAACAAACCCAATTAAGTATAGAATTGCCATTTCCTTTGTTCCCAACGGGTCAGCTGCGTGAACAACAAAAGCAGCAACTATCATTGTAATAATTATGGGAATCGCAGCCAATCTGGTTTTAAATCCAACGATTACTAGTATTGGGAAAAGCACTTCGCCTAAAACTGCCAAAACTAATGATGCTGGCTCTCCAATCCCAATTGGATCCCCAAAAGAGAAATCGCCCGAAAGTATTTTTAAAAGTTTCGGAATTCCATGTATAAGCATCATTCCGCCGAATCCAAGACGCAGCAAAAGCATTCCTAAATGGTGTGTAATAATATAGGTCATGAAATTTTTTTTTAATTTCTTACCGAAAATAACCTTTTTTTTAATATTAACCTTCAATTTACAATGGCTTAAAATTAAAGCGATGGTTTCTTTATAAAACAAACTATTCTTCATTTAAAGTTAAAGTTGATTTAAAATGATTGCTAAAAACCTAACTTAATTTAGCGGAAATTTTAAAACAATAATAAGATGAAACAAATTACAATTTTTACTCTTTTACTTTTTAGCTCTTTTGCCTTTGCGCAACAAGCTTTAATTACAGGTTATGTTGATTCGCCGTGTTCGGGCGCTACTGGTCGTGTTCTTGAAATTTATGTAGATGGAACTATCGATTTTAATGGTTGGGCCGTTCAACGTCAATCTAACGGAGGAGGATTTTCCGCAACTATAGACTTGTCTTCATTTGCAAGCGTTTCTGATTCGTTTATTTATATAACGAACAACGAAGCTATATTCACTACGGAATTTGGCATCACAACCAATATTCTTGAAAATTCAAATATCAATTCTAACGGTGATGATGCTTTTCAAATTGTAGATAACAATGCGGTTGTTATTGACCGTTTTGGAGAAGAAAATGTGGATGGAAGTGGAACAGCTTGGGAACACGAAGATTCATATTACTTAAGAAATAATTTTTCAAATGCAAACGCTGGAACTTTTGATCCTTCAAACTGGACCTTCGGTGCGTTGCAAATATTGGATGGACAAGGTATATGCAACGGTGGCGCTGCTTTAAGTACCATAGTTTCTTTGGGAAGTTTTGAGCCAGTAGTTGCCCCAACAGCAAGCGTGCAATTTGAAACACCATATATTTCCGTATCGGAAGATGGAACTTCTGTAACTATTAATGTTGAAGTTTCACAAGCACCAACAGTTAATGGAACAGTTGATGTTAGTTTACTAATAGGAGGAACCGCTGTGGAAGGAACAGATTTCACCTTTGCCACTTCAGAAACCTTGACCTTTACTGCAGGAAGTACTGCCTCGCAATCTGTGACAATTCCAATCATCAATAATACAAATGATGGAAGCGACTTGTTTTTTGTGCTTACACTTACCAATGAGTCGAACGTGGTAATAGGGGCTACAAATATTTTTTCAACATATATTCTTGATGACGATACTGTAGTTCCTACAGCTAATGCTTCGGAACTTGATGTAAATTATCTGGCCAGTTATTTGGTAGATGCAAGCGGAACTGCAGAAATTACTGCTCACGATCCTACAACACAACGTCTGTTTGTTACAAATGATACTTCAATTGAAGCATTGGATTTTTCTGATCCACAAAATATAACCTCTTTGGCAACTGTAGATATTACTGTTTTCGGAAGTTCTGTACAAAGTGTAGCCGTAAATAACGGAATTGTTGCTGCAGCTATTGCCGCCACCAACCCACTTGACAATGGTTTTGTGGTTCTTGCAGATACAGATGGTAACAACCCAACCGTTTTGGAAGTTGGCTCACTGCCTGATATGCTTACTTTTTCACCCGATGGCACTAAACTTTTGGTAGCTAATGAAGGTCAGCCGAGTGACGATTACACTATAGATCCAGAAGGTTCGGTATCTGTAATTGATGTTTCTGCTGGTTTGGGAAATATTACACAAGCCGATGTAACAACTTTGAATTTCAATTCTTTTGATGCACAACAAGCAGCCTTAATTGCAGCTGGAGTTAGAGTATTTGGCCCGGGTGCTTCGGTTTCTCAAGATATGGAACCAGAATACATTGCGGTTTCAGATGACTCACAAATGGCTTATGTTACGCTTCAAGAAAACAATGCCTATGCAATTATTGATCTTTCCACTTTGGAGATTACCGAGATTATTTCTTTCGGAAAAAAAGACCACAGTTTACCGCAGAACTCTTTGGATACTTCAGATGAAACCGATTTCATTTTCAATGCATCTTGGCCAATTAAAGGTTTGTATATGCCAGACGCTGTTTCCTATTATACCGTAAACGGAACAGCTTATATAGTTACCGCAAACGAAGGTGACTCTCGTGATTACTCAGGGTACTCCGAAGAAAGAAAACTTGACGATGCAGATTATATTCTTGATCCTGCTGTGTTTTCAGATATTGATATTTTGAAACTGGAAACCAATCTTGGTGATATAAACTTTACCGCTGCATCGGGTGATGAAAATGGCGATGGCCTTTACGAAGAAATCCATGTTTTCGGTGGACGTTCCTTCAGTATTTTTGAAGCAACAACAGGAAACTTGGTTTACGACAGTGGCAACGATTTTGAAGTTATCACCGCTGCAGACCCTAATTTGGGAGGCATTTTCAACGCGAGCAATAGTAACAACAACTTCAAAAACAGAAGCGATAACAAAGGGCCAGAGCCAGAAGGTGTTATTGTTAAGCAAATTGGAAATGAGGCTTATGCATTTATTTTATTGGAAAGAATAGGAGGAATGATGGTTTACAATATTACGGATCCTGTTAACCCGGTATATCTTCAATATGTAAACAGCCGAGGAACTGTTCCCGGAGATCCAGAGAGTGGCGATTTGGGCCCTGAAGGTGTTGTTTATGTTGAAGCTGCAGATAGCCCAACCGGAAAAGCTTTGGTAATCCTTTCAAACGAAGTGAGCGCCACCCTAAGCATTTATTCATTGGATAATGTTCTTTCGGTAAATGATAACGAATTTGCTTCGAATGATACTTTTAAAGTTTATCCAAACCCAGCAAATGGTAACGTTTTCTTAAGCAAGCCAGATTTTTATGTAGTGTTTGATATGTTGGGACGTTTGGTTATTTCAGAAAAAGAAACCGGTTCTTTAAATGTTTCTACACTTTCATCAGGAACTTATATTATTAAAAACTCAAAAGGTATTTCACAAAAGTTAATTGTTAAGTAGTTAATTATTTTTTAAATTGTTCAATTATTAAGCTGGGAAACCGCTTCTTTAATTAGAGGCGGTTATTACATTTAAAGCGTATTTTTGTACTTCAATAAAAAATAATTAATGACAAAAATTAAAGCTTGGATTGCCGCGGCAAGGTTGCGAACTTTACCGCTTTCGGTTTCGGGGATTATTGTTGGAGCTTCACTCGGAAATATTGAATCAATGAGTTCAAGTGCGCCATTGTGGACATCTTGTCTTTTTTGGTTGGCAATTTTAGCCACCATCGGGTTTCAGGTTTTGTCAAATTTCGCGAACGATTACGGCGACGGCATACGGGGAACTGATGCCAATAGGGAGGGTGAAAAACGAATGGTTGCTTCAGGGATTATTTCACCCAAACAAATGAAAATTGGGATGATTATTACGGGAGTCATCACATTTTTTTTGGCTACAATATTGATTTTTAGCGCTTTCAGAAATGAAAACTTCATTATTTCGTTTGTGTTTTTCAATCTTACCATTGTTTCCATAATCGCTGCAGTTAAATATACCGTGGGAAAGAAAGCCTATGGCTATTCTGGTTTGGGTGATGTTTTTGTTTTTCTGTTTTTTGGGCTTTTGAGCGTTTTGGGAAGTTATTATTTGTTCACCCACAACCTTCATTGGCAGTTAATTTTGCCCGCAACAGCTATTGGTTGTTTTAGCACCGCAGTGTTAAACCTGAATAATATGCGCGACATTGAAAATGATAGTGCGGCTGGAAAAAATACGTTGGTGGTGAAGTTAGGCATACAGAAAGCCAAAAAGTACCATGCCTTTTTGTTGTTATTCGGAATGGTTTGCGCAGTAATTTTTACAGTTTTAAATTACAGTGAGCCCATACAGTTTGTATATCTGATTGCTTTTATTCCTTTTCTGTTAAACCTAAAAACAGTTTTTAAAAATAAAGTCCCAATCATGTTAGACGGCGAATTGAAGAAGGTTGCGCTCAGTACTTTTTTGTTTGCAATTTTGTTTACTATCTTTATATGATAAAAAAACAATATGAAAATCACATTCTACGGACACAACAGTTTTGCATTAGAAATCAAGGGAAAACACATTCTAATAGATCCTTTTATTAGTGGCAGCCCATTGTTACATGGTAAAATTAATATCCTTGATGTAAAGGCAGATTATATACTACTAACTCACGCACATCAGGACCACTCGCTGGATGCCGAAGCCATTGCCAAAAATACCGGAGCAGTTATTGTAAGCAATTTTGAAATAGCAACGCACTATGAAAATAAAGGAATCACTGTGCATCCTATGAACCTTGGGGGAAGTTGGAATTTTGATTTTGGAAAGGTAAAATACGTTATTGCACACCACACCAGCTCTTTTGCTGATGGTAGTTATGGTGGTCAACCCGGTGGTTTTGTTATAGAAGGCGAACACAAAAACATATACATAGCTGGAGATACTGCTTTAACTATGGATATGAAACTCATCCCGTTGTACACCAAATTAGATATTGCTATTTTACCTATAGGCGATAATTTTACGATGGGAATAGACGATGCTATTATTGCTTCACAATTTATTGAATGTGATAAAATTATTGGGTGTCATTACGATACATTTGGCTATATTGTCATTGACCATGAAGAAGCAAAACGCAAGTTTTATAATTCTGGTAAAGATTTGATGCTATTAGAGTTAACAGAAAGTATCGAGTTGTAAAAAATATAATTTTAGCCTAGCTGTTAAAAATAAAGCATGAAATAATGCACCTGCCTTGAAAGCAACTTATAAAAAATACATCCTAGAATTCAAGCACCCAAGCGGTACTTCTCGAGGCATTTTAAACAGCAAAGAAACTTGGTTTATAGAAATATTTAAGGATAATAAAAAAGGAGTAGGCGAGTGCGGCATCCTTCGAGGATTAAGTATTGACGATCGGCCAGATTATGAGGAAAAGTTGTTGTGGGTTTGTAATAACATCTCAAAAGAATTGGAGTATTTGTTACAGGAACTAGAAGAATTTCCTTCCATACAGTTTGGTTTAGAAACCGCTTTTCTTTCACTTAATGCAAAAAATTCTTTTGAAATATATCCTTCGGATTTTACTAAAGGCGAAACCGCTATTCCCATAAACGGTTTGGTGTGGATGGGAGAAAAGCAATTTATGAAAACCCAGATTCTAGAAAAAATAGAACAGGGTTTTCGGTGCATAAAAATGAAAATTGGAGCGATTGATTTTCATTCAGAAATAGAATTATTAAAATCTGTTAGAAAAGAATTTTCGCCGGCAGATATAGAACTAAGAGTAGATGCTAACGGAGCTTTTGCCGTTACAGAAGCATTTGAAAAAATTAAAATACTTGCCGACTTACAATTGCATTCCATCGAGCAACCCATCAAAGCTGGACAATGGCAAGAAATGGCAGAATTATGTAAGAAAACACCACTTCCCATTGCATTAGACGAAGAATTAATAGGTGTTTTTTCTGTAACAAAAAAGCAAGAACTCCTACAAACAATCCAACCGCACTACCTAATTTTAAAGCCGAGTTTGGTGGGAGGTTTTCATGGATGTGACACGTGGATTTCACTGGCAGAAAATCAAAACTGTGGATGGTGGATTACCTCTGCTCTTGAAAGTAATGTCGGGTTGAATGCCATAGCCCAATATACCTTTACAAAAAACAGTAAATTACCGCAAGGTTTAGGCACAGGAAGTTTATATACAAATAATATTGATTCTCCTTTAGAAATAGTAGGAGGAAATCTATATTACAATACTAAAAAGAAATGGGAATTAGAAAGCAAATAAAAATGAACTACATTCAACAAGCTTACAAAGGAAAAACAGAATTATGGATGTTTCTTTTAACAGCCATCATTATTTCGGGAATTTTTATTCTAAATTTTATTATGTTTTTGTTCACTTCTAAAGAAGACTTGGCAATAGCGTACGAATTGATTAAAAACATTCCGACAAATTTAAGTTTAATAATTAATTTACTACCCTTCGCCATACTGTTAATACTATTATTTATTTTAGTAAAATATATGCATCAACGCAGTATTTTGTCATTGACAACGTCACGAGATAAAGTAGATTGGAAAAGGTTTTTCTTTTCGTTTTCACTGATTATAACCTTTATTGTAGTCCCTTTTCTGATAGCATATTACATAGACCCGTCTCAGGTTGAGTTGCAATTTAATGCACAAAAATTTGCCATACTTTTAGTTATTAGTTTGATACTTTTCCCTTTTCAAATTGGCTTAGAAGAGTATCTTTTCAGAGGTTATTTTATGCAGCATCTCGGTATAATTGTAAAAAACAAATGGTTTCCGTTAATAATTACCTCAGTACTTTTTGGTATTGCCCATAGTGCTAATCCCGAAGTAGCTGAAATAGGTTTTATTGTGATGGTTTTTTATATTGGTACCGGACTCACTTTAGGTATTATGACCTTAATGGACGAAGGTTTGGAACTTGCTTTGGGATTTCATTTAGGAAACAATCTTATGGCAGCATTGTTAGTTACTGCTGACTGGTCTGCACTCCAAACCGATGCTATTTTCAAATATACCTCTGAACAAGCCAATAATACCCTATTGGAAATATTACTTCCAGTATTATTTTTCTATCCTTTAATTTTATTTATCATGGCTCGTAAATACAAATGGACTAATTGGAAAGAAAAATTATTCGGAAAGGTGGAAAAACCAAGTGCCATTACCACAGAACTTCCCACCACCTCATTTGATAAAATGTTATAATGACAGAACCTTGGTTACATATCCATCCAGAATTCAAACTAAACGAAAAGGCATTTGCACTAGAAGATTTAATTCTATTGGCAGAAGCCTTGCAATTAGAAGGCGATAAAGAAGAAAAAGAAATATCCGAATTTTTATTAGAATGGCTATACCCTAAAAACACGCTTTTGATGAATACTTCTGGCTCTACAGGAAGCCCAAAAACTATTGTTTTAGAAAAAGAAAAAATGATAGCAAGTGCCAAAGCCACTGGGGCATTTTTTGATCTTCCAGCAGGAACGGATGCTTTGCTATGTCTTTCAGTAAATTATATCGCCGGAAAAATGATGCTAGTGAGAGCGATGATGCATGGTTGGCATTTAGATATCGTTTCCCCCAACAAACAACCGCTTTTGCAAACCATTAAATCGTACGATTTTGCAGCAATGGTTCCTATGCAGGTGCAACATTCACTAAAGGAATTACATCGCGTTAAAAAAATAATAGTAGGAGGCGCTCCGGTATCGGCAGTTTTAGAAAAACAATTGCAGGAGGTGCCCTCAAAAGTATTTGCTACCTACGGAATGACGGAAACCATCACGCACGTTGCTATACGAAAACTCAATAACAAAACCGAAACGGAAATTAAAATAAAAGCTTATGAAGCACTTCCGGGCGTCACCTTTGAAGTAGATTCTCGTAATTGTTTAGTAATTCATGCACCGGCTATTTCCAAAAAAAAGATTAATACAAATGATGTAGTAGTTTTGCTTTCAAAAACACAATTTCAATGGTTGGGTCGTGCTGATTTTGTCATTAACAGTGGCGGTCATAAAGTATATCCGGAGCAGGTAGAACAAGTTTTAGCATTAGTGATTGATGTTCCTTATTTTATTTCTTCTATTCCAGATAAATCCCTTGGTGAAAAAGTGATTCTTATTATTGAAGGAAACAAAGATGCCTTTCCGGAAATAGAGTATTTAGGATTACATCCCTATGAAAAGCCTAAAGAAATTTACTTTGTCAAATCATTTTCCTATACCACTACAGGTAAAATTAATCGAGAGGAAACGAAGAAAAAAATAGCAACCCTTGAAGGATTTTAAACCCTTCAAGGGTTATTCCTTTTACAATATTTAATTCCCCTTTAAATAAATTGTTTTTCTACGGAAGTCAGCGAAGCCAGCCAGCCGAGTGGCTGAATTGTATAAAAAAATAAGCAAATATTCTTCAATGTTCAAAAAAATATATATGGACTAATTACAATCTTACATTTTCATAAGTATTCTTTATTTTTGCATTTTAAGATAGTAATCAACCGAGTGTTTTCCTGAGCCATAAAACAGAAAAAACAAACAAATTAGCAAGGTTACCATTTCTAGCAACAAATTATTGGATTGCATTTCCCCTACAAAGTTTAAAAGGATTGCAACTACTAAAATGGGTAGTTGTGCAAGTATTGCCCAACGAGTTAACAAGCCAAATACAATTAAAATACCACCAAGAAAATGAGCAGGAGCCACATAATGGATGGTTAACATGGCTCCTCCATAATTTTGAAATGGTTTTATAAGATTTACAAGTAATTGACTGTCTGCAGCGAAATGAACACCCTGGATGAATAAAAAAACGCCTAAGGCAATTCGCAATACATCAATTGGAAGATAGGTATGTGCATTTGCCCATTTGTTTAAAGATTTTATTGTTCCCATAATAAAAAAATTAAATTATAATCAGTTAAAAGAAATCAGTTATTATAATTATTTCAATACATTAAAACTAGAAGTTTTTGGGATGTAAATATCGTATGTTTCGGTTGTTGCTTTTTAGTCGTATTCGTGTTGAAAATCTAACTAAAATTACAAATTAAACTTGAATAATTCCTAAATTAAATGCTTTATCAATAGGAGCATGATTGGCTGCCTCAATGCCCATGCTTATCCATGTTCGCGTATCTAAAGGATTTATTATGGCATCGGTCCATATTCTGGCAGCGGCATAATAGGGCGATATCTGCTCATCATATCGTGCTTTGATGCGGTCATATAATTCTTTTTCTACTTCAGGAGTTATTCTTTCTCCTTTTTTCTTTAAGGAAGCAGTTTCTATTTGCAACAATACCTTGGCAGCGCTATTGCCGCTCATCACAGCAAGCTCTGCGCTTGGCCAGGCAACAATAAGTCTTGGGTCGTATGCTTTACCACACATGGCATAGTTTCCGGCTCCATAAGAGTTGCCTATGATAATTGTGAATTTTGGCACTACAGAATTACTAACAGCACTAACCATTTTTGCACCATCTTTGATAATGCCGCCGTGTTCACTTTTACTGCCTACCATAAATCCGGTGACATCTTGTAAAAAGACTAAAGGAATTTTCTTTTGATTACAATTTGCAATAAAACGAGTGGCCTTGTCTGCACTGTCGCTATAAATTACACCGCCAAACTGCATTTCTCCTTTAGTTGTTTTCACAAGTTTACGTTGGTTAGCCACGATACCAACCGCCCAACCATCAATTCGAGCATAGCCTGTGAGTATGGTTTTTCCATAACCTTCTTTGTATTGTTCAAATGCAGAGTCATCCACTAATCGTTTTATAATTTCCACCATATCATATTGGTCGGCTCTTGACCGTGGAATAATACCAAAAATATCATCTGGATTTTCCTTAGGTTTTATACTTTTTATTCGGTTAAAACCGGCTTTATCATAATCGCCTATTTTATCGATAATTTTTTTAATTTTATCTAAGGCATCTTGGTCATCTTTTGCTTTATAATCAGTTACACCACTAATTTCACAATGTGTTGTTGCCCCTCCTAAAGTTTCATTATCAATGGTTTCGCCTATGGCAGCTTTTACTAAATAACTTCCAGCAAGAAAAATACTTCCTGTTTTATCAACAATTAATGCTTCGTCGCTCATTATAGGTAAGTAGGCACCACCGGCAACACAACTTCCCATAACAGCTGCAATTTGGGTAATACCCATACTGCTCATTACGGCATTGTTTCTAAAAATGCGACCAAAATGTTCCTTATCCGGGAATATTTCATCTTGCAGTGGTAAATAAACACCGGCACTATCAACAAGGTAAATAATAGGCAATTTGTTTTCGATGGCAATTTCTTGTGCTCTCAAGTTTTTCTTTGCTGTAATAGGAAACCAAGCACCTGCTTTTACAGTAGCATCATTAGCCACAACAATACATTGTTTTCCTTTTATATAGCCAATTTTTACTACAACGCCTCCACTAGCGCAACCGCCGTGTTCTTCATACATACCATCGCCTGCAAACGCACCAATTTCTATGCTTGGGTTTTTATCATCCAGTAAATATTTAATTCGTTCACGAGCGGTCATTTTCCCTTTAGCTTGGTGTTTTTCCAAACTTTTTTGACCACCACCTTGTTTTACTTTGGTAAGTCGTTGTCGCAAATCGGATGCAAGTAATTTATTATGATCTTCGTTTTTATTGAAGTTGATATCCATGATTTTATTTTAATGCTGCTGCTAAAATACGAATTCCTGTGGAACGTTTAACGATTGTAGGTTTTTTATAACTATTCTAAAATTCAAGTAGCTACCAAAGAAATGAATACCTTAAAAAACAAGAATACAATTCAATAAGAAAATTCACATAAATTGACGATATTTGTAATCCAAATTTCGCATAGCACTAACAAGCAACCTCCCCAAAGTGATTGCAATCGCTTTTGCTTGCGAGTAAAAAATAATCGTATGGGAATGAATAAAAATACCGTTTTAGCCTGGGCCACTTTTATCATGATGGTTGTAGGTTTTATATTAATTGCACTCGGTGCATTTCGTTATGACGATGTTGCCGGATGGGGTTTTGCCTCTGTAGGGATAGGGTTTTTCGCTATTGCTTGGGTGTTTAATGCATTAAAAGGTAGAGTTTAAAGTGCACTTAAAAAGTACCTATTCCTAAGACTCTATTTTTTTATAATTCAAATTAAGTTTTTCAAATCTTTATTAATAATGGCAGACGATAAAAAAGTAATCTTTTCCATGTCCGGAGTTTCAAAAACCTATCCAGGTGTACAATCTCCTATTCTAAAAAAAATATATTTAAGTTTTTTCTATGGAGCGAAAATAGGAATTCTCGGACTTAATGGTTCGGGAAAATCTTCTTTATTGAAAATTATAGCAGGGGTAGATAAAAATTACCAAGGTGATGTGGTTTTTGCACCCGGTTATACTGTTGGTTATTTGGAGCAAGACCCTCAATTAGACCCGGAAAAAACCGTAATGGAAATTGTGAGAGAAGGTGCTGCAGAAACCGTTGCAATTTTGGATGAATACAATAAAATAAACGATATGTATGGTTTGGAGGAAGTGTATTCTGATGCCGATAAAATGGAAAAACTGATGAACCGTCAAGCGGAATTACAGGATAAAATTGATGCCAGCAACGCATGGGAACTTGACACCAAACTGGAAATAGCCATGGATGCGCTACGCACTCCTGATAGTGATAAAAAAATAGGTATTCTTTCAGGTGGAGAAAAACGACGCGTAGCACTTTGCCGATTGCTATTACAAGAGCCCGATGTATTGCTTCTCGATGAACCTACAAACCACTTAGATGCTGAAAGCGTTCATTGGTTAGAGCACCATCTTTCACAGTATAAAGGAACCGTTATTGCGGTAACTCACGATAGATATTTCTTAGACAATGTTGCTGAATGGATTTTAGAGCTAGATAGAGGTGAAGGCATTCCTTGGAAAGGTAATTATTCGTCTTGGTTAGATCAAAAAGCAAAACGATTAGCACAAGAAAGCAAAACCGCTTCTAAACGTCAAAAAACTTTAGAACGCGAATTAGAATGGGTGCGAATGGCTCCCAAAGGACGGCAATCTAAACAAAAAGCTCGTTTGCAGAATTACGACAAACTTTTAAGTCAGGATCAAAAACAGTTGGATGAAAATCTTGAAATTTATATCCCCAACGGTCCACGCTTGGGAACGAATGTAATTGAAGCCATTGGTGTAAGCAAGGGCTATGAGGATAAATTATTATATGACAATTTAAACTTTAATTTACCACAAGCAGGAATAGTAGGAGTGATTGGACCCAATGGAGCAGGTAAAACCACAATTTTTCGAATGATAATGGGAGAGGAAAAACCCGATAAAGGAGAATTCAAAGTTGGGGAGACTGTAAAAATAGCGTATGTAGATCAAAGCCATTCTAAAATTGATCCTAACAAAACCATTTGGCAAAACTTTTGCGATAGTCAAGAACTCATTATGATGGGAGGAAGACAAGTAAATTCAAGAGCTTATTTGAGTCGATTTAACTTTGGAGGGAGCGAGCAAAACAAAAAAGTAGCCACGCTTTCCGGTGGTGAGCGCAACCGATTGCACCTTGCAATGACCCTTAAAGAAGAAGGTAATGTGCTTTTACTCGATGAACCTACCAACGATTTAGATGTAAATACCCTACGCGCTTTAGAAGAAGGTCTAGAAAACTTTGCCGGCTGTGCGGTTGTCATTTCGCATGACCGCTGGTTTTTAGATAGAATATGTACACATATTCTCGCTTTTGAAGGAAACAGTGATGTGTATTTTTTTGAAGGTAGCTTTAGTGACTATGAAGAAAACAAAAAGAAACGATTGGGTGGCGACTTAATGCCAAAACGAATAAAATATAGAAAATTAGTGAGGTAAATGGCATTTTTTGTATTAAATGGGAACGATAGGTTCTGTAAAAATCTGTATTCTTAATTTATAGAGAAAGAAGATGTTATTTTTTTAAAATAAAACGTCTAAAGTGTTCTACCCTTTATTTAGAACCTTATGAAGGCACTATTTTCATCATTTTTTTTTCTTTACATTTTAAATGTAAACGCACAAGATGTATCTGGTTTATTTGAATACTTAGATCCTTCAGTGGTGACCATAGAGGTTACGGAATATAAAATTAAAGACCAACAACTTTCCGCCTCTGAAGGGCTTGGCTCTGGTGTTATAATTAGTTCAGATGGGCTTATTTTAACAGCAGCACACGTTGTAGCTTCAGCAAATGAGGTAATGGTAAAACTACAAAATAAAAGTACGTATAAGGCAGATGTGTTGTCCAGTTCTACTGCTGGAGATGTTGCTCTAATAAAGTTAAGAAATCCCCCATCCAATTTAAAAATGGTAAGTATTGGAAATTCTGATGCCGCAAAAATTGGAGAACAAATACTAATCATTGGTGCACCTTTAGGTCTTGAACATTCCCTTTCAGTGGGACACATAAGCAGAAAAATGAACAAAAACCTTTTAACCAATGGAGAAATGGCAGGGTTTATTCAGACTGATGCCTCTATCAATCATGGGAACTCCGGCGGTCCTATGTTTAACCTTAAAGGGGAGTTAATAGGTATTGTAAGTTTTATTTTAACTAAAAGCGGAGGTTTTGAAGGATTAGGATTTGCAGTGGATATCAATACCGCAAAAAAAACTTTATTTGATGCTAATTCCTTTTGGACCGGTTTTGACGGTATCTTTTTAAATGAAATATTTGCAAATATTTTAAACATTCCACAACAATCTGGAGTGCTAATTCAACACGTAACCCCTAATTCATTTGCGGATGCCATAGGATTAAAAGCTGGCTACTTGCAAGCAGAAATTATTGGCGAAAAATTATGGCTAGGTGGGGACATCATATTAAGCATTCAAGGAATTAGTTGTAATGAACCCCATGATTTGGGAACAATAAAAGACCAAATTAACAATCTAGCACCCGGGGATAATGTTTTAATAGAAGTATTTCGCAATGGTGTAATAGTTGTATTAGAAGCAAATTTTTCAAAATAATAAAAACCCCACAATTTAATATATGATAAAATACACCATCAAGTATCTAACCGCTTTTTTGTTTTTTTCTACCCTAGCAACTGCACAATTATCTGATTTGGCTCGAGTTGATTTTACCTATATCCCTAAAGGAAACTCCAATGTTTCCTATAATCGGGTTCGTGCTCTTTTTAATTATCCTATTAAACTAAAAAAAGAGAGAACCTATCTCTTTTTAGGGTTAGATTATAGCCATATAGATTTTAAAATGGAAAAAAATTTTTCCTTTGATAAAAACGAATTAGACGATTTTCAGATTTTAGATTTGAATATTGGATTTATTACATCTCTTAAAAACGATTGGCGCATTGGGTTGCGCATAACCCCCGGATTTAGTTCTAACTTAACTGCAAATGATTTACAGCTGGATGATATTGTGTTTTCAGGCGATTTAGTTTTCATAAAAGACAAGACCAAGGATGAGAATGTTTCTAAACCCTATCGATTGATTTTAGGAGTCTCCTATTCTGAAAATAGAGGTTATAATTTTCCATTACCTTATATTAGTTATTATCGAAAATTTCACCCAAATTGGTCCTATAATTTGGGCGTGCCCAAAACAAATTTCCAATACCATCTTTCCGAAAAAAATAGATTTAAATTATATGCTGAATTAGATGGTTTTAGTTCAAATTTGCAAAAAGGTATTTTAGTAGATGGAACCAACGTTTCCAAAAGTATTAATATGTCCTTAATTTTAGGTGGGTTAGAATATGAATACCATTTCACTAAAAACATACTTTTATATGCAAGAAGCTCTTATATTATAAGTAATACAGTACATTTAAGAGATAAAAACAGAAACAATATTATAGCATTAGACGATGCAAATAGTTATTATTTTAGAACCGGGTTTCGATTAAAAATTTAGTGGGTAGTTTTTTATTTAGTAAATTCAACCAATAAATGTCACTTTTTGATTTTTTCTTTAATTAATAAATAGAAATGTAATGCCGGATAAAACATCTAAAAAAGAAACAAATGATTATCTAAGCAAAGAACTTGATATAGATAAACAGACATTAAAAGAATTAAAAAAGAAACTATCTAAAATAGAGCCTCGATCTGAGCGCGGTGTGGAGACGTTATTTAGATTACTATCTAAAAATCAATACACCTTAAACACGATGATTGACCGTAAGAGCAACATTCTAATTTCTATTAATGCAATCATTATGTCGATTATTATTAGCGTAGTTTTAAACCAATTAGATAGAGATCCACATCTTATTTATGCAATTATTTTAATGCTAGCTACCAATTTAATTTCAATAGCTTATGCTGTTTTTGCAACACGTCCCGAAAAAAATCACGGGGATAGAAAAATAAATAACCTGATGTTTTACGGAAATTTTAAAGACATGCAAGAAGAAGTTTATTTAAAAGAAATTACCGCTTTAATATATCAGGGCGATGAACTTTATAACACGATAGCTAAGGATACTTTTTATTTAGGAAAAGTAATGGATAGAAAATTTAATCTTTTACGAAAATCATTCAATGTCTTTTTAATAGGAATTATACTTTCTGTGGTTGCTTTTTTACTTTGCCACCTTCTTTTTGGTGGTTATTTTAAATAGCTTCTATTTCTGTTTTATAAATAAAAAAAGGCAAGAAAATTAATTCTTGCCTTTTTATTGCTAATTAAGTGTTATAAAAGGTATGCGTAATCTACTTTTTAGGAAATACATCAATAACCACTGAACGATTATAAAAACGTTCTTCAGGAAGTTTATTGCCAAATAACGGATTGTTTTCGCCATTGCCAATTACTTCAAAAGTTACATCGCTTCTTCCCATAGCGGTTAAGCTTTTTTGCAAAATCATTTTTGTATCGTTTGCTCTTGCTAGGGATAAGGTGTTGTTGTTTTCAGCATCCCCAATAACATCGGTATGTCCGTTAATTACTACGTGACCGTTTGTAGGTATTTTGGGTGCTACAACTTCAGTAAGGTATTTATCATACATTTGTATTGCTTTTGCATCATCAAATTCATGAATAATGCTAAAACGTTTGCTTTCTTTAACTACTGAAGGTTGCCAAAGCACCATATGTACTTTTTGCTCTTCTCTTACAAGACTTCCATCTGGTGAGGTGCCTACTAGCGCAATAAAGTAATCACCCTCAGCACGTGTTCCTAAAATGGCTTCACCAGGAATGCTTACTTTTTCTTCGGTGTATGGACCAAAATATTGGGTTTTATTGCTCTCATCTTTCACTTCCACTGACCAAGTTGAAAACGCTTCGTTTGCTCCGTCAACTTCTAAAGTTAGGTAACTACTCAAAGGTGCTTCTTGCACAATCACATATTCTACTGGTTTTAAAGGAGCATTTGGGCCACTACTAAATTCCATAATCAATTCAGGAGAATTGGTTTCAATAGAAACTCTTCGGTCGTCTTGACTTAGTAATTCTAATTCAAGAACACCACCAACTTGTTTTGAAGGTAATTTTGGTTTGCTTCTTCCCTCTACAGTAATTCTTGCGGGAGCAATAGCAAAAACACCAGTTAGATAGGTTTTAACAGATTCTGCCATTAATTTTCCATCCGCCGGTCCTTTGTCTGATGCTCCAATTAAAGTAACTTTAGAAGAAGGATGTTTTTGCATACGGTCGCCTAATATGTTTAAAATATTATAATAAACCGTCATATTTCTATCGGCACGACCAGACATGTTTTTAGGCACGTAGGTTTCTAATTGATCTTCTTTGAAATTTTGAACCTCACTTTTTTTCAATGTTGCATATCGATTTGGGATTTCAGTGGAACCTTCATCAAAAAATACATAATTTCTTATCGGGAAGGTTTCTCTTACCACAGGATCGGTAGTTGAGTTTTCAGGAGAATTTACAATAAAGGTATAAGGTAAAGGTTTTGGAGCAATAACTTCTTCTTTAGCAGGAGTAACTAATCTTCCTTGTCCAAATTTTAATACAACACCTGCACGTACTGTTGTGACTGTCCAGGATTCTATAGAACGAGGTTCTTGACCGAAATAGGGGTGAAATGCCACGAAAGGAGATAGCACAAATTGCGTTTTGTTTTTGTTTGAAGAAAGGGCAATATCATAACCTGCACCTACTTGCATTGAAAAAATAGTATTTTCAATATTGCTAAAATCTCCTTTTAATTCCTGTGCTACTTGTTCTGGAACATCTGGGTTTACTCCCATTTTGTATGTAAAAGTTTTGTCAGTATTAAAAGCCAGACGTGGTCCACCGTATATGTAGAAACTGTTTTTAAAAGGAGCAATACGAAGGCTTGGCTCTACAGTAATGTAGCTTAAATCAGTTTCTAAATCAGTAGGGCAATTACAATAAGTAGTTACTCTATTAAAGGATCCTTCACGGCTATCTAAACCTGCTTGAATCATAAAGCCTAACATAGTACCGTATTTATGATATTCTAGCATAGGTGCAACAAATAAGCCAACACCATCGCCATTGTGAAATGGAGAAAGTACGGTTAAATCTGAATTTAAAGTTTGTGTTGTTCCACGGTAGAAATTAAAATTTGCGCCACCGGCAACCCCAAAATACCAAGAAGGTTTTGCATATTCGGCCTCCTGTGCAGAAACAGTGGTTAGTAGCCCAAGCAAAAAGGCAAGGGCAACAAGTATGCTTTTTAAAGGCAGACTATCCGGCAACTTTGCTGTACATAGTCTTGTAGATAAATGCGTTGAATTTTTCATTTTATTTGTATTAAGATTGTTACTTATAAGAGTATAGAACACCGGGCTTATTTCCCGGGTTCTATATTTCTTATTTATTATTTAGTTAGGTACGTTAATCGTAGTGTTTACCATTGTTACGGATGCCACTAACGAAATAGCTCTTCCATTAAGAACGGTTTGTACCATATTGTCAGCTGTGGAAAGCGTTACTCCTGCCATAGAAACAATGGTTCCTACCATAATACCACCTCCAGCAGCATTAATCGTCGCAGCACTTCCTACTTGCCAAAATACATTAGCAGAGTTTGCGTCGTTAATTAGAATAACACTTTTAGCTCCTGTTGGACCTGCAATACCTACGGTAAGACCTGATGCAGATTGAAAAACCCAAAGTGCATTAGGATCACCTTGTGCGTCTAGGGTTAGATCGCCATTTGAGATGTTAAAAGTTCCACTAGCAGATTGATAAACACCCGGTGCTAGGGTTAAACCACCTAGTTCTCCTGCTCCTGGATCAGTTCCTCCTGGCATGGCAGCAGGGGATAATGCATTATAAAGATCGGTTGCATCTAGTAATGCTTGTTGTGCAATAGCAAAAGAAGTTGCTGTTCCTGGTGCTGGTGGAGCGGTAAAAATACCTCCCGTTACTAAACCGGCATTTAATGGGGTTTCTGTGTAAATATCACCGGTTAACCCATCGTGAAAACCAGTAACTAGTGTTGAAGCTGCAGTTGTGCCAATACCTCCATTGTTTATAACAGAATTTAATCCTTGGTTAGTTAATCCGGAGTTACCTCCAAATCCACCAAATTCTGAAATAGTTCCAATATCTGGTAAAGTACTTGCATTTGCGGTGGTGAATTCCCATACATAATCTTCTTCCAAGCCTATTCCAGCCATATTTTGTGCTCCAGTTGTAATCGTTGCGGTATAAGTGATACCTGCGAGTAATGGAGACACAGGAGTGAAACTTACATCCACGCCGTTAAAATCAAAAGATACGGGAACATTAGTAGTACCATTCATTAAACTGAATGTACTAACATTGATTGTTGCCGGATTCATTATTTCGCTAAACGTTGCTATTATTACTTTGTTTAATGGCACGTTGGTGTCATTGTCTTGTGGGTCAGTTGAAATAACAGTTGGTGCTAATGAAACCCCGGTACTAAATTTCCATATATAATCATTTGCAATAGAAACTCCTGCCGGGTTTTTAACAGCAGTGGTAATAGTTGCGGTATATATAGTATTTAAAGTAAGAGGATTGTTTGGAGTAAATAGCACAACAGCACCATTAAAACTGAAACTTCCATTGATATTAGAGGTTCCATTGTTCACTATAAATGAAGTAGAAGTTATTGTAGCCGGATTCATTACCTCACTAAAAGTAGCAGTAATTATTTGGTTTAGCGGTACATCTATAGCTTCATCTTCTGGTTCTGTTGCAATAACTGTTGGTGCAACGGTGCTTCCTGTTGAAAATTTCCAAATATAATCGCCTGCTAATGACACACCTGCTAAGTTTTTAACAGCAGTTGTAATAGTAGCGATATATGTAGTATTAGGAGTTAAAGGATTAGTAGGTGTAAAACGTACTATAGCATTTACAAAGGTGAAAGATCCTGAAATAGCAGTGGTTCCATCTAAAACTTTAAAGCTATTAGAAGTTATAGTAGCTTGATCCATTACTTCACTAAATGTTGCAGAGATTACTTTGTTTAGCACTACATCGGTAGCATCATTAATAGGATCTGTTGAAATTACTGTGGGGGCTAAAAGACTTCCTGTTGAAAAACTCCAAACATAGTTATTTGCTAATGCAACACCTTCCATATTAGTTACAGCGGTTGTTATTGTAGCTGTATAGGTGTTGTTAGAACTTAGGTCTGCTAAGGGAGTAAAATAAACAATTGCTCCGTCAAAAGTGAAATCACCTGCTATAGAAGAAGTTCCATTTCTAAGGGTAAACGATTCTGATGTGATTGTTACCGGATCAATCACTTGACTGAAGGTTACTTTAATAACTTTGTTAAGAACCACATTAATTGCTCCACTATCAGGATCTGTAGAAAGTACAACCGGAGCTAATACGCTTCCTGTTGAAAAACTCCACACATAAGCTACTTGCAAAGCATTACCATTTGTATCTTTTACGGTTGTGAAAACTTTACCTGTATAGGTAGTGTTTAAGTTTAAATTTGCTGTGGGTGTAAAAAGTACCGTTGTTCCAACTTCGGTATCTTCAAAAGTCATTGTTCCAGTAAGAGGGGAACCATCACTAACTGTAAAGGAATTTGCGTTAATAGTAGATTGGTTCATCGCTTTATTAAAAGTAACAGATATTACTTGATCTAATGGAACATCAACAGCTCCATCTATAGGAGTAGTTGTAAGTATTAGTGGACATACGCCATCTACGGCTACAAACTCGTCTTTCGCACAAGCGAAAACAAGCAGGACAGCTGCAAGGGTAAAAAATTGTAAAAAGTTTTTTGTTTTCATTATAGTTTATTTTTTCGAATTTGCATTAAGCAAAATCTTTGCAACAAAGGTGATGTACTTATGTAGGAAATATGTTACACATAAAAATTCATTGTTGCATAATTCACACCTGTTATTATTGTGTTAATAAAACAGTCAAAATCCAATGACATATCAACACCGTGAAGTCTTTTTTTTATAATTTATTTTGTTTTTTTGTGGTTTTTATTACTAAACAAAAAGTACATCCGTTGCTTTTAGTAATCCTATGAGTATATAGGCTGCTTTTGTATTTCGTATAAAAGCATTTTTGTGATTTAAGACCAAATGAAAAAGTCAGTTACGCAATATGATTAAGGGAACGCCCTTGCTATTTTTATTGAAGAGTGTAGAAAACAGAAGGATATATACTAAAAAAATGAGAAGTAGTTTTGTCCGAAGAATTTGAAATTATTTTCCAGATTTTTTTATTATTTAATACTAGAAGTTATTTTATTTGAGTCTATCTTTTATAAATTCAATTTTTGTCTTTCCGTGTGCTTTTGGTTTTCCGTGTTCATCTAGTCCTACCATCACAATACTTTCTATTGCAACAATGGTTTCACGAGTCATAATATTTCTAACTTCACATCTTAGGGTTAGAGATGCGTTTCCAAACTTGGTTACATCTAATCCAATTTCAATTATTTCTCCTTGTTTTGCGGCACTTTTAAAATTTATTTCGCTCATAAATTTTGTAACCGTTTTTGGGTTTTCTAATTGTATGATGGCGTACAGAGCAGCTTCCTCATCAATCCATTCTAATAATCTGCCTCCAAAAAGAGTTCCATTTGGGTTGAGGTCTTGTGGTTTAATCCATTTTCTGGTGTGAAAGCGCATATTATTTTTTTATTTTTTTAATTGAATATAAATCAAGAATAAGAAGAATAAAAATTTTCTGCTTTTTAGGAAATTTTACCTGTAAAATCAGTGATAAGAAAAGCAAGTAATTTTCCCAATTGTCCGTCTTTATCTGATACTGGTAAGCCTTCACAAAGATGCAAATAAGTTACATTTTTATTTCTTCCAAAAAACGAAACAAATCTTCGTGCTTGGTTGACAGAAAATCCACTAGGGGTTATAGCACTACTTGGTGTGTTTTGAATAGCATCTAAATCAACTTCCAGTCCAAATTTTTGTCCTGAAACAAAGGTTTCGGCTTCGTTTAAGGTATGGACAAAGGAATTAATTTTGCGAACCATAATATTTTCAAACAAAGCAAATTGAATTTGGTTTTCTTTCTCCATCAATTGGTCAAAAATTGCTTGTGAGGTGTAATTTTTTTGTAATCCGAAGATATAGTATTTGTTTAAATATCCTTCTTCAAAAGCATAGGAAAATCCATTTCCACTGTGCCGATGTTCTAGAGGTCTAAAATCGGAATGCACATCAAAATTAATAACGTTTATGGATTGTTGTAAAGCTCGCGAAGTGCCTTTGATATTGCCATAACTATTATTGTGTCCACCACCAATAAGTATAGGAATTTTACCTGCTTTTACAATCAATTCAACGATTGCGGTTACGTTTTGGTCTATACGAGTAACTAATTTGCCGAGTTCTAAAAAATAATTTACATCTTTTTTGTTTAGTTTTTCAGCTTCTTTTATCTGTTTTGCACAATCTATTTCACCTAATAGAATAACATCTTCCGGATGGGTATAGGCATTGGCCTGTACGTTTAGTAAAGATTTTAAACAAGTTTGCCAGGCATTTTCCGTACCAGGAATGCCTTTGTTTGCACGTACACCTATATCTTCCGGTATTCCCAAAAGCACAAAAGTAGCTGGTGAGGTTTTTAAATCATCTAACTCTTTAATAATTTTTACCACTTCGCCATACTTGGTTTCGCCGGTACGCTTGTTTATGAATCTAGCAATGTCTTCTCTGGAATAAATACTAATTGTGTTCATTATTTGAAGTGTCTTTATATAAGCTTAATACAATATAAATATATATTTTTATTTTTTCTATTTAAGATCTAAAGGCTTTCAAAAAAATCGCCATTCAGCATTACTTTATCAATAGAATTACTTCCAAAAGCATAGGGCAAATAACCATAGGATGGAATAGGTTTGGTAAATATTAAATTTGCTTTTTTCCCTTTGCAAATACTTCCGTGGGTTTTAGAAATACCCATAGCATAAGCACCATTTAAGGTAGCGGCGTTGATGGCCTCTTCCGGAGTCATTTTCATTTTTATACAGGCTGTAGAAACCACAAAATTCATGTTGCCACTAGGTGTAGAACCTGGATTGTAGTCTGTTGCCAATGCTAATGGAAGCCCACTATCTATCATTTCTCTTGCGGGAGTATAGGGAATTCCCAAAAAATAAGAGCAGGAAGGTAGTGCAACAGGCATGGTAGTACTTCCTTGCAATACTTGTATGTCTTCGGGACGCATTACTTCAAGATGATCCACACTCAGTGCATTGTTTTCTACAGCAGCTTTTATGCCTCCAATAGCCGTAAATTGGTTGACATGAATTTTTGGGATAAGCCCAAATTTCTTTCCAGCTTTTAGTATGGAGATAGTTTCAGCTACTGTAAAATATCCTGTTTCGCAAAAAACGTCAATGAAGTCTGCTAAGTTTTCTGCGGCAATAAGAGGTAACATTTCTTCAGTAAGTAAAGTAATGTAGTCTTTTCGTTTATTTTTATATGCTAAAGGTATTGCATGAGCTCCTAAAAAAGTTGCTTTAATTTCTATAGGATAGTTTGCTTTAAGCTCTTTTATTACTCTTAGCATTTTTATTTCTGCTTCTATGGTAAGTCCATATCCACTTTTAATTTCTATAGCACCTGTGCCTAAACGTATTACTTCTTCTAGCCTTTTTGCGCTTTGGTTATATAAATCTTCCTGATTGGTTTCTTGGAGTTTTTTAGCAGAATTTAAGATGCCACCACCACGATTAGCTATTTCTTCATAGGAAAGTCCAAGAATTCTATCCACAAATTCTTGTTCCCGATTTCCTGCATAAACAATATGGGTATGTGAGTCACACCAAGCTGGTAGAATAATAGTTTCTGAAGCATCTGTTACCGAGCCAATATCCATCATGGGCATGGTGTCCATTGCGCCAAAATCAGCAATAAGGCCATTTTCAATAAGCAGAAAAGCATCTTTTATGGTATGTAACTCCTTCATTTCAGACCCGCTAACTTTGTGGCGTGAAATGGTTTCTATGCCTACGAGTTCTTGAATATGAGTAAATAGTTTTGACATTTTATTTCTTTTCTATGTAAAGATAAAATTTTTAAACTGTTTTATCTCTATTATATTTTTGTAAATCTGCAATACAACTGCCGTAGTTTTAGTAAATTGCTGCCACAAATTAAATCAAAATGAAACCTACAGAAATATTGGGTATAAATACCATTTGCACCCACACCGGTAAAATTGTGGACAATCAATTTAAAGGCGCTATATCTCCTTTGTATATGTCAACATCGTATGCTTTTACAGATGTGGAAATGAAACGATATCCTCGTTATTTTAACACGCCAAATCAAAAAGCGCTTGCCATTAAAATTGCAGCTTTAGAACATGCGGAAGATGCATTGATTTTTGGAAGTGGCATGGCTGCTGTTAGTACATCGCTTCTAGCATTTCTGCATAAAGGAGATCATATCGTTTTGCAACAAACTTTATATGGTGGTACTTTTAATCTGGTGGTTGAGGAATTTAAAAAATTTGGCATTGAATATTCATTTACAAAAGATTTAAAGAAAGCCTCATTTGAAGAAAAAATTAAAAAAAATACCAAAGTTATTTATATTGAAACGCCGTCCAATCCGCTGATGACCATTACAGATATTAGAATGGTGGTAGCTTTAGCAAAAGAAAAAGGAATCGTTACGATGATAGACAATACCTTTGCTTCTCCTGTAAATCAAAATCCAATAGATTTAGGTATCGATATAGTTATTCACAGTGCTACAAAATATATGGGAGGGCATAGTGATATTCTTGCGGGTGCTGTAGCTGCATCTTCAGAACACATTGAAAAAATATGGCAGTTAGCAAAAAATTTTGGAGGAAGCTTGAGCGATTATACCGTTTGGTTGTTGGAACGAAGTATGAAAACCATGGGCATTCGTGTAAAAGCACAAAACAGAAACGCGAAACGATTAGCGAAGTATTTAGAAAATCATAAAGACATTGCCAAAGTATATTATCCGGGATTAAAATCGCATTCGGATTATGCGTTGGCAAAAACACAAATGAAGGGTTTTGGAGGCATGCTTTCCTTTGAATTACGAGAAGGACTGGATGCGCAACTATTTCAAAAGCATCTGCAATTAATTAAATCCTCGATGAGTCTTGCAGGACTAGAGTCTACTATTTTATCTCCATTTTTAACGTCTCACGCTTTATTAGGAGCCGAAGAAAGAGAAAAACAAGGAATAAAAGATGGATTACTTCGGTTTTCGGTTGGGATAGAAGAGAAAAAGGATTTAATAGCCGATTTAGAACAGGCACTTTTAAAGCTAGACAAATGAAAATAGATATACTTGCCATAGGTGCGCATCCTGATGATGTGGAATTAGGTTGTGGAGCTACCATTGCTAAAGAAATAGCAAGCGGGAAGAAAATAGGTATTTTAGATTTAACCCGAGGCGAACTTGGAACACGCGGAACCGCTGAAATTAGAGAAAAAGAAGCTGCAAGAGCTGCTAAAATATTGGGAGTTTCATTTCGTGAAAACCTGGAATTTGCTGATGGGTTTTTTATTAGCAACACCGCTTCTAAATTGGAAGTTATTAAAGTAATTAGAAAATATCGCCCGGAAATTGTTTTGTGTAATGCCATCGATGATAGACATATTGACCACGGAAAAGGTAGTCGCTTGGTTAGTGACGCTTGTTTTTTAAGTGGTTTGCAAAAAATAGAAACTATTTATGAAGGCAATAAGCAAAAACAATGGCGGCCAAAAATAGTATATCACTACATCCAATGGAAAAATATTACACCAGATTTTGTTGTAGATGTATCTGGATTTATGGATAAAAAATTGGAAGCTGTTTTTGCTTATGAAAGTCAGTTTTTTAATCCTGAATCCGACGAACCGGAAACCCCTATTGCTAACCAAAATTTTAAAGAAAGTATCCAATATCGCGCACAAGATTTAGGAAGGTTGATAAGCACAGATTTTGCTGAAGGATTTACTGTAGAGCGCTATGTGGCAGTCGATTCGTTATTTGATTTGAAATAAAAGCAGATTTTTTCACTTTTCCTTTGAAAATGAATGCGAATTCAATTAAATTTGCATCCGCTTTAGAGGACATATTTGTGTTCTTTATTGTTTTTTAAAGAAATTCTCTCTTTTTTGAGAATACATGGTGGTTGTAGCTCAGCAGGTTAGAGCGCTAGATTGTGGTTCTAGAGGTCGCCGGTTCGAAACCGGTCTTCCACCCAAAACATAAGCTTCATAGAAATATGAAGCTTTTTTTGTGGAATTAGAAATGGAAAATGTCTTAAATTAACTAACAAGAAAGTTTTGTTTTTTCAATAAAAAAATCGCAATTAGTACTTGCGATTTTTTTGTAATTGTATTGTAGGTTGATTTTTCTATTTCACAATGTCCAATGCAATCCTATCTTTTCTATTTGCTATTTCCCAAGCCGTAACAAAAACCAATTTGGCGCGTTTAGCCAGCAAGTCATATTCAATTTTATCTGGCGTATCGGTTATTTTGTGGTAATCTTCATGAACACCATTAAAGTAAAAAATTACAGGGATATTGTTTTTGGCAAAATTGTAATGATCGCTACGGTAATAAAAACGATTTGGGTCTTTGTCATCGTTAAATTTATAGTCTAAATCTAATCGGATATACGCAGCATTCATATCCTCAGAAACCTGGTGTAAATCCTGACTTAATTTGTCACTTCCTATCAAGTAAATGTAGTTTGGATTTTCCATTTTGTTCGGGTCAATTCTCCCAATCATATCAATATTCAAATTTGCAACGGTATTTGCTAAAGGAAATATGGGGTTATCGGTGTAGTATTTTGAGCCATACAACCCAATTTCTTCGCCTGTTACGTGTAAGAAAACAATAGTTCGTTTTGGCCCATTGCCTTCTTCTTGTGCTTTTTTGAATGCTTTGGCAATTTGAAGAATGCCAATGGTTCCACTTCCGTCATCATCGGCGCCGTTAAAAACATTTCCTTTTTTGTCCATCCCTACGTGATCATAATGGGCTGAAATAATAATTACCTCTTCCGGTTTTTCAGAGCCTTTGATATAGGCAATAACATTTTCAGAGGCTTTTATACCACTTCCGGTTCTAAAGAAACTTTCTGGGATGGTTTGAAAATAATTAGAATCCCCTAAGGGCGATGCGATGTTGTTTTTAATATAGAAGTCTTTTAAAAATGCAGCAGCTTTTTTTTGTCCTTGTTCGCCGGTTTTCCTTCCTTCCATTTCATTAGAAGCAAAAACATAAAGTTGTTTTTCAGCTTCATCTGCCTGAATATATTTTAAATAATCTGCTGCACTAACTTGAATAGTGGTTGGCGTGGTATCGGAATTTTGTGAAGTGGTTTTACAACTTAAAGTTAACAGTAAAATAGCAAAAAAGAAAAGTTTATTCATTGGAAATATATTTTATAAGTTGTGGTAAAAATAAGAATCCCTTTATGTCTTCTTCTAAAAAAAATGTGAAATTTTCAAAAACTCCATTTTTAGAAGTATATGAAGACTTCACATTTTTTTTGAAAGTAAGTTTTTATTGATTTAAAGGTGCCCCAACAGGAATATCACAGCGGTGATTTGGTTGACCGTGTGCCGGATTTAAAGCAGCAGTATTTGTGCTAGTTGGGCTTGGATTCTTCAAAACAGGGGAAGAAGTAGACTCAATAGATGGTACTGTTTTAGGAGAATTCAATGGTGCTCCTACTGGAATATCACATCGGTGGTTAGGTTGACCGTGTGCTGGATTTAAAGCGACATTTTCATTTGTTGTAGCATCTGGGTTTGTTGCTTTGTCGTTCGCTGAATTTTCTATAGCGTTGTTACTTTCTGCTTCTTTATTTTCGTTTTTGCAGGAATAGATAAAAGGAATAACTGCAATTGCTAGAATAAATAGTACTTTTTCCGTGGCTTTTTGAATTGTCATAGTATTTTTTTTAATTTAAAATGCTAAGATAAGAAATTGAAATATATTTTAAGAATTCTATGCCAGCTTTAAATAAGTTAGAATGAAAAGATGTATTAAGGAACTTTTGTGAATTTTCGCTCAAAAAACTCCAAGAGTACAATGCAGGTAAGTATCATCGAAAAAGCATAAACAGTATCCTCTGCGGGTATGGTGAAAAGACGGATTCCCATATTTTCAGCATTGTTATACCATACCACAGGCTCCTCAATAAAGCTGCCAGTAAGCACGCCATTTACTAAAAAAAAAGGGAGGAGCATAACTAAAAAAGTGAGAAAAAACTTTCGAAGAACTTCCGGTTGAAAATTATAGGTTAGCCCTAAAAGGATAATTGCGTACCCAAAGTTTACCATAGTGTACCAACGGTCATAAAACCAAAAGCAAAGCAGTATTAATAGAGTTAGAAAAAGAACATAGATAACAGAAGTTGCTTTTTTTGAAAGTTCCATTTTTGGAAAAAAATAAAGCAAGGAATAATGGGTAAAAACACATGCAAAAGGGATACAGATAAAAAAGAGACATTCTTCAATTGGTAAATTTACTATGGTGATGCCTAAGAAATAGGAGGAATTAAATCCCCAAATTTCATATCTGGTAAACAAAATATCCCAAGAAATAAACAAAAGCATCATAATAGCGATACTTGGGAAAAGATATTTCCAACGTTTGTAAAATTGAAGTTTTGGATGAAAACTAAAAAGTAATGGTAAAGAAATAGAACCTATATTTAGCCACATATAAAGGGTTTCCATAGACTTATTTCTTGAAATATTTTATAGGTGGAATGAGCATTCCAAAGCATTCGCCTTTTTCTTTTCCTAGATGTTTGTGGTGCATTTTATGTGCTCTTCGTATTCCTTTTGCATACCAATTGTTAGCGTTTCTAAAAAGCTTAAATCGTTGGTGAATGAATATGTCATGCACCAAAAAATATGTAAATCCATAAGCAAAAATGCCCAAACCAATAGGTAAACCAAACCAAAAACCAAAAGAATCCCAACTAATAAAGAAACCAATACTAACTATGGCGTAAAAAATAAAGAAAAAATCGTTTCGTTCCCACCAGCTTTTATGGTCTTTAAGATGGTGATCCTTATGTAAACTCCATAAAAACCCGTGCATTACGTATTTATGAGTAAACCAAGCTAGAAATTCCATTAGGAAAAAGGTTCCTAAAAAAACGAATATCCAAATTAGTGTTGTTGCCATTTAAATTAAATTTAGTCTAAAATTTACATAGCTTCTAGCCAGTAAGCCCATTTTTTGATAATTAGTAACTCGAATTCTTGTTTTTCGTATTTCTGTTGAGGGTGTTTTTTTAAGTTTGGTTAATAGTTTTCTGTAATAAATAAAAGCGGTATAAACGCCTAGTTTTGCTTCAACAGGCAGGTGAAGTATGCCCTGAAACCCTTTGTTAAAATCTTCTTCTATTTCTTTTATAATATTGTTTTTTGAATACTCATCTAGTTGTTCTAGGTCTGTATTCGGAAAATAAGACCGGCTTAAATCTTCGAAATCTGCTTTTAAATCGCGTAAAAAATTTACTTTTTGAAACGCAGAACCTAAGTGCATTGCCGATTCTTTTAAAACCTCATACTTTTCTTGATTTCCATTAACAAACACTTTCAAACACATTAGACCCACGACATCAGCTGAGCCGTAAATATAGGCTTTATATTCGTCTTGAGTTAAGTATTTTTTCTTAGTCAAGTCCATTTGCATGCTTTGCATAAAGGATGTAATTAAGTGTTTTTCAATACCGTATTTTAAAACCGTATGCTGAAAAGAATTTAGGATGGGATTTAAGCTTATTTTATCTTCTAAGGCGTTTTCTAATTCTTGTGAAAATCGGTTGAACAGTGTTTTTTTATCGTAGTCGTGAAAAGAGTCAACAATTTCATCAGCAAAACGAACAAATCCATAAATGTTGTAAATATCTTGACGAATAGAAGGAGCCAACATTTTAGTAGCTAGGGAAAAGGAAGTACTATAAGATTGCGTGACGGTCTTACTACATTTGTTTGAAACGGTGTCAAAAATTGATTTCATAATTATTTTTGCTGTACATTATCAATAAAAGTAAGGATGATATAAATAAATTATTTATCGTTTATAGTGGTTTTAAAAATATTTTTTTCAATGAGCTGGGCAACTAATTTTCCTGAAATTAAGGACGGTGGCACACCCGGTCCAGGCACAGATAATTGTCCTGTAAAATATAATCCTTTTACTTTTCTACTTTTCAATTTTGGTCTTAAGAAAGCAGTTTGAAATAACGTATTTGCAAGGCCGTATGCATTTCCTTTATAGGAATTGTATTGTTCTATAAAATCATTTACGCAAAAGCTTTCTTTAAAGATAACAAATTCTTTTACATTTTGCTTGGTTATTTTTTCAAAACGTGATATTATTTTTTCAAAATATTCTTCCCTAATTTCCGGAATATCAATTAATCCCGGAGCTAATGGAATTAAAAATATACCAGCTTCTTTTCCATCCGGTGCAGCATTTGTATCTGTTTTTGATGGAAAACTTGCATAAAACAATGGGTCTTCCGGCCATTCCGGATTATTGTAAATGGATTTTGCATGTGCTTCAAAATCTACATCAAAAAATAAAGTGTGATGTTCCACATTTTTGATTTTTTTATTAAAACCTACATAAAAAAGGAGGGAAGATGGTGCAAATATTTTTTTGTTCCAATACGTTTCAGAATATTGACGGTCTTGTTTTTCTAATAAGGTTTCGGTGTGGTGGTAATCGGCTCCGCTTAAAACGATATCAGAAAGTATGGTTTCGCCGTTGGCGATAATACCTACTGCAACTTTGTTTTCTGTAATTATTTTTTCAATATTTTGGTTGGTTTTAATAGTAACTCCTAATTCTTCTGCAAGATTTTTAATGGCAAGAATGACACTGTACATGCCATTTTTTGGATGAAAGGTTCCTAACCCAAAATCGGCGTAATTCATAAAACTATAAAAGGAAGGTGTGTTGGATGCTTTGGCTCCTAAAAATAGCACAGGAAATTCAAGAATGGATACTAATCGCGGATTGGAAAATTCTTTTCGAACATCTTTGCTTATGGTGCTGAAAAATTGCCCAATTTTTTTCATCGTTGCAGGCGTGACTAGCTCTAATGGAGAAACTCCCGGTCTATAAACCAAATCTTTAATGGCAATATTGTAATTGCTTTGTGCTTTAGCAATAAATTTTTTTAATTTTTTTGAACTTCCTTTTTCTTCCTTTTCAAAAGCAATGCAAATTTTTTGAAGGGTATCTTCAATGGTGATTGAGTCATTTTTAGCAAAATATACTTGGTAGGCAGGATTTAGTTTAATTAATTGGTAATAATCTGAAGGGTGTTTTTCAAAATCACCAAAAAAACGTTCAAAAACATCAGGCATCCAGTACCAAGTTGGTCCAATATCAAAGGTAAAGCCTTCTTTTTTTAACTGCCGTGCTCTTCCTCCTATTGTTTCATTTTTTTCATAGATGGTAACTTTATTTCCGGCTTTTGCTAAATAACAAGAAGCCGCCAAAGCAGAAAATCCTGAACCGATGATGGATATTTTTTTTTGCATAAACGTTTAACAAAAATACATTTATTTTAAACAAAATAAAAATTTATAAAAAAAATTAAGAATACTTTATCAAATTATAATAAGACAATAAAATCAGAAATCTTTTTTATGAACTGAAATCCGTGAGGTAATGTTGTGTTATCTTCCTCTTGTATTTGATTACCAAGAATCCAGAATTGATTTTCGGAATCTTTACAAAGTAGCTCGTAAGCTTCTTGTAAATAAGTATTTAAAAGGTGTTTTTCAGGTTGCACAGTAAAATAAGAAACAAAAACTATTTTTGGATGGTGATTGAGCAGATGAAGTAAGCTATTTATGGGAATGTTATTACCAAGATATACAGATTTGTATCCGTGCTTAATAATTTCATAGTTTAAATACAACAATCCGATTTCATGAATTTCATCATAGGGTAAATAAAGCACAAAAAGTTTGTCGTTTTTTGTGGGTTCTTTAGGATAGACATTCTCGATATTTACAATTAGTTTTTGTTTGATAAGTTCCGATATAAATCGTTCGTGGGAAGGGTCTATAGTACCTGTTTGCCATAATAATCCTATATCATTTAAAAGGGGAAGAAATATTTCAAAGAACACTTCTTTAAATGTTTTGGTTTCCAAGAGTTTAAAATAGGTGTCGTTGAAAAGATGCTGATCAAAATTCAACATAGCCATTTTCATTTCTGTTATAGCATAATTTTCTTTGTTTTCTTCAAAAGCACTTTTTTGGATAAGTTGGTTGATTTTTTCTGTATCTAGTTTTGCTATTTTTGATATTTTAAAACCTTCATTGTAAAGATAAGTAACATTAAGGAGCTTTATCAAGCTTTGTAAATTATAGTACCGTATGTTTGTATTTGACCGATTTGGATGCAAAAGGGAATATCTTTTTTCCCAAATACGAATCGTATGTGCTTTAATACCACTTAAATTTTCGAGATCTTTAATGTTGAATTGTGTTTTTACATTCATACATATACAATTGAAAAAGCAAAAGAATTTTTTGTTAAAAAAATATTTTAAAGGGTAAATGTACTAAAAGTAATGAGATTGTAAATAAAAAGAAGAAGTAAAAAATTGTACCCGAAATGGGACTTGAACCCATACGCCCTTAAGGACACATGGCCCTCAACCATGCCTGTCTACCAATTCCAGCATCCGGGCAGATGCTGCTTGAATGTAATCTGGAGTGTAATCTAGATGAACATCCGAGCAAAAAAAGTTAAGCGAGTAGGCTTAACTTTTTTGTAATCTGGCTGTGGCATCCCAATTTCGCATTGCACATCGGGATAGACATTTCACCAAAAAACATTTTAGTTTAACTTGTGATCTGGCTGGGGCTCGAACCCAGGACCCTCTCATTAAAAGTGAGATGCTCTACCAGCTGAGCTACCAAATCCTTTTTCTTGAATGCGGGTGCAAATATAGTGTCATTATATTTATTTTTCAAACCTATTTTGAATTATATTTAGGAAATAATAAACTATTCTATTTACTTTGTTAATTCATAGTATTTTAAAATGTATAAAAAAATTATTTTGATGGGCTATATGGGCAGCGGGAAGTCCGTTTTAGGTCAAAAAATTGCTCAAAAACTTAATTATTCTTTCCTAGAATTAGATACTTACATTGCCAATAAGGAAAAAGAATCTATTTCATATATATTTAAAATAAAAGGTGAAATTTATTTTAGAAAGATGGAATCTACCCTTTTAAAAGAAATATTAAATTTTAATGAAAATTGTGTCATAAGTCTTGGTGGCGGCACACCTTGTTTTGGGGATAATTTAAAAAGTATTAAAGAAGCAAAAAGCGCAACTTCTATATATCTTCACGCAACTATTAAAGAATTAAGCACACGACTTTTTAAAGAAAAAATTACAAGACCCATCATTTCACACATAAAGACAAAAGAAGAGCTAGTGGATTTTATTGGGAAACATCTCTTTGAGCGGAGTTTCTATTACAACCAAGCAGATATTCTTATTAAAACGGATTTAAAAACACCAGATCAACTTACACAGGAAATTTTAAAAAAATTATTCTAGAATAGCTCTGTCTTTGTTTTTTTCAAAAATTACTGCAACATTTTCATTTAAGGAAGTAGAAAGTGAAATGCCTTTAAAATCTGCTTTTATAGGATATTTCTTGTGGTTTCTATCAATTAATACTACCGTTTTTAATTGTTTTAATGGAATTTGAAGAAAATGTTTGACCGCATGAATTAAAGTGGAGCCTGAACTCAAAACATCATCTACCAAAACGATAGAACAATGCTTATAATCGTGGATAGAAACCGATGTGCTTATTATATTCAATGGATTTTTTTTATCCATAATAACTTCACAAAGTATGGCTTTAAGTGGCGATATTTTTTCTAATTGCTTTTTTAGTTTTTTAGCTAAGATATATCCGTTTTCTTTAATTCCCGCTAAAAGTATTTCAGACTCATTTGGGTTAGATTCATAAATTTGATAAGCAATTCTCCTGATAATATGTTCAATTTGGGTATTGTCTAATATTTGATCTTCGGGTAGTAACATATTTACTTTTTTTTCAAAAATACATAAAAAGAGTTCTTTAATAAAAACTTTATAAATAGATTATTAATTTGTTTCCTCTACAAAATCATCTAAATCCCTTCGGTCTTTTTTTGTTGGTCTTCCAACACCTTTTCCACGATAATAGTCCTTGGAAAATTTTAAAAGTTCTAATTTTTCTAAAGATTCTTTTGGGGTACTATCTTTTCTATATAAATCTACTATTTTAGCACCTACTCTTGCTTCTGGTAAAGCAATGACTACCAGTTTATAATCTATTTGTTCTTTTCTTAAAGAAATATTGTCACCAGGATATACTTCTCGCGATGGTTTTACAATATCTTGATTTACACGAACCTTACCAGACTTGCAGGCGCTCGTGGCAATACTCCTTGTTTTATAATACCGGATACACCATAAAAATTTATCTACACGCATTCTATAAGAGTTTTTAAATTTCGTTAATCTTTTAGACAAAAATACTAGAATATTGTATCTTGCGCCACTAAAACAAACAATAATGAAATTAACGAGTAAAGTTTTATTTTTCATCTTACTTATAATGGTTACTTTTTCCTCTTGCAAAAAAAATGAAGATGACGGAATTATTATTGTTCCGGAAAGAGATAGAGTGGAAGAGGCTTTGGTTGCAAAATTAGAAATAGAAGCATTTTTACAAACTCATTTCTATAATTATGAAGAGTTTCAAAATCCCCCTGCAGGTTTTAATTTTAAAATTGTTTTTGATACCATTGCCGGAGTTAATGCTAATAAAATTCCATTAATAGAACAAGTTACTTCTAAGACTGTAGTAGATAGGGTAAAAACAGATTTAACTTATACGCTTTATTTTTTAAATGTTATTCAAGGGGAAGGAGATACTCCTATTTTTGCAGACGCGGCTCTGCTTTCTTTTAAAGGGCAATTACTTAACCAAACCGCTTTTGACGCTTCTGATGCACCGATACGTTTGGATTTAACTCAAGTTCTCACCGGTTTTCAGGAAGCAATTGTTGAATTTAATACTTCTACCGGTTTTGTTGAAAATCCAGATGGAACCATAACTTTTGAAAATTATGGTGTTGGAGCCGTATTCATTCCATCCGGTTTAGGTTATTGGTTGTCGCCACCTCCAGGATCGCCTATTCCTGTTTATTCTCAACTTATTTTTACCTTTCAGGTATATGATGTTACCAAAGATATTGACCACGATTTAGATGGAATTCCATCATTTATGGAAGACCTAAACGGCAATTCAATTCTAAATGATGATGATACCGATGCAGATGGAATTCCTAATTATTTAGACACCGATGATGATGGCGATGGGGTACTTACAATAGATGAAATAATTGTCAATGAAGACGGAACTATTACTTTCCCAGATTCTAATAATAATGGCACTCCCGATTATTTAGATGCTACTTTTCCAGGATAAAACAAGAATTATTTAGAAAGTAAAAAACTCCTTCAAGGCATTTGAAGGAGTTTTTTATTACAGAATAGAATTTATACTTTTATTTTCTACTTATTACTTTTTTTACAGCCTTAACAATTGCCTCTGCGTTCAGCCCATATTTTTCCATTAATTGTGCCGGAGTGCCAGATTCGCCAAAGGTATCTTGTGTTGCCACAAGCTCTTGTGGTGTAGGTAAGTTTTCAGCAAGCACCCGAGCAACACTTTCGCCTAAACCTCCTAAAAAATTATGTTCTTCAGCGGTAACAATACAACCTGTCTTTTTTACACTTTTTAAAATGGCATCGTTATCCAGTGGTTTTATAGTGTGAATGTTTATTACTTCGGCACTAATGCCAGCATCATCTAACGTAGCACAAGCCTCTAAAGCTTCCCACACTAAATGTCCTGTAGCAACAATGGTTACATCGGTCCCTTCATGTAATAGAACTGCTTTTCCAATTTCAAATTTTCCGTTTTCTGGAGTAAAGTTTGGCACACTTGGTCTGCCAAAACGAAGATAAACCGGGCCTTGATGTTCAGCAATTGCTAAAGTTGCTGCTTTGGTTTGGTTATAATCACATGTATTGATTACGGTCATACCCGGAAGCATTTTCATTAGTCCTATATCTTCTAAAATTTGATGTGTGGCACCATCTTCGCCTAAAGTTAAACCGGCATGAGATGCACATATTTTTACGTTTTTATCGCTGTAGGCAATGCTTTGGCGAATTTGATCATAAACTCTTCCCGTAGAAAAGTTTGCAAAAGTTCCTGTAAATGGAATTTTTCCGCCAATGGTTAACCCGGCAGCAATGCCCATCATATTGGCTTCAGCAATACCTATTTGAAAAAACCGCTCTGGATGATTTTTCTTAAAGTCATCCATTTTTAATGAACCTATTAAATCTGCACAAAGTGCTACTACATTTGGATTTGTTTGACCAAGTTCGGTTAACCCTGCTCCAAATCCGGAACGGGTGTCTTTACTACCTGTGTTTGTATATTTTTTCATTTTATGCTTCAATTGTATGGAGTATCTTTTAATTAATAATCGCCTAAGGTTTCTGCATTTTGTGCTAAAGCAATTTCTAACTGAGCATCATTTGGTGCTTTTCCGTGCCATGCATGGGTGTGCATCATAAAGTCAACACCGTTACCCATAACAGTATGAAGTAACACACAAATCGGTTTTTGATTTCCAGTTTTTGATTTGGCTTTGTTCATTCCTTCAATAATGGCTTCTAAATTATTTCCTTCCTTAATAGAAATTACTTCCCAACCGAAAGCTTCAAATTTTGCTTTCACATTTCCCATAGGAAGAACAGTGTTTGTAGCTCCATCAATTTGCTGTCCATTTAAGTCAACCGTTACTATTAAATTATCCACATTATTTCCTGCAGCATACATAATAGCCTCCCAGTTTTGACCTTCTTGCAATTCTCCATCGCCACAAAGTGTATATACTAATTTGGCATCCTTGTTTAGTTTTTTTGCTAGAGCAGCACCTATAGAAACAGAAATACCTTGCCCTAAAGATCCAGAAGCAATACGTACTCCGGGAAGTCCTTCGTGCGTTGTTGGGTGGCCTTGTAATCTGCTATTTAATAATCTAAAGGTGTTTAATTCTTCTACCGGAAAATAACCACTACGAGCTAAAACACTATAAAAGACAGGAGAGATGTGCCCATTAGACAAGAAGAAAATATCTTCACCAATACCGTTCATTTCAAAAGTATTTTTTCTTTCTAAAAGAACTTGAAACATCGCTACAAAAAACTCTGTACAGCCTAAGGAACCACCAGGGTGACCAGAATTTACTTTATGTACTTGACGTAAAATATCACGCCTAACTTGAATAACAAGATTTTCTAACTGTTTTAAATCTGCCATAATTGAGATGTAAATTTTAAGTGTCAAAAGTAGGATTTTTAAACCCCTAGTGCAAGAAAATTATTTGGAGTTATTAACGAGTAATTGTTAATGAAAAAGAGGTAGGTAATTTTTACATGCTATTAAAATATATAATTATAAGGAACAATTTTTAATCCCTTGGCAATAACTCTTAACTATATATTTATCTTTGCCGCTTATTATAAAAAGAAGCATGAAGTTTGATGTATTAGCAACCGATGTCCAAAGCAAAGCAAGAGCAGGAACAATAGAAACAGATCACGGAACAATAGAAACCCCAATTTTTATGCCCGTTGGAACTGTTGGTACAGTAAAAGGCGTTCACCAAAGAGAGCTTAGAGACGATATTAATCCGGATATTATTTTAGGAAACACCTACCATTTGTATTTACGACCACAAACCGCCATTTTAGAACAAGCAGGAGGATTGCATAAATTTATGAATTGGGATAGAAATATTTTAACCGATAGTGGTGGTTATCAAGTATATTCACTTTCTGCAAATAGAAAGATAAAAGAAGAAGGAGTGAAGTTTAAATCACATATTGATGGGAGCTATCACACCTTTACTCCTGAAAATGTGATGGAAATTCAAAGAACCATAGGAGCAGATATTATCATGGCATTTGATGAATGCACTCCTTATCCTTGTGATTATAAATATGCCAAGCGTTCCATGCATATGACGCATCGTTGGTTAGATAGATGCATTAGCCATTTAGAAAAAACACCTACGAAATATGGTTTTGGTCAGGCATTTTTCCCAATAGTACAAGGTAGTACCTATAAAGATTTACGAATTCAATCTGCAGAATATATAGCTTCAGTTGGCGCTGAAGGAAATGCTATTGGAGGTCTTTCTGTTGGCGAACCAGCAGAAGAAATGTATGCTATGACCGATTTAGTAACAGGAATACTTCCGGAAGACAAACCAAGATATCTTATGGGCGTTGGTACTCCCATTAATATTTTAGAAAACATTGCTTTAGGTATAGATATGTTTGATTGTGTGATGCCAACCAGAAATGCCAGAAATGGAAGTTTGTTCACTGCACATGGTACTATAAATATGAAAAATAAAAAATGGGAAAATGATTTTTCACCTTTGGATGAAATGGGAATTACTTTTGTAGATACCGAATATAGCAAAGCCTATTTAAAACACCTTTTTACCGTAAATGAATTACTTGGAAAACAAATAGCAACAATTCACAATTTAGGTTTTTATTTGTGGTTGGTTCGTGAAGCAAGAAAACATATCTTAGCAGGAGATTTTACTACTTGGAAAAACATGATGGTAAAACAAATGGATAAACGTCTATAAATCATAAAACAAAGAAACCCAATACCTATTTAATGTTACAAATAATTGACCGCTATATATTAAAAAAATACATAGGTACATTTATAACGCTACTTGCCTTATTTATACCTATTGGAATTACGGTTAATTTGGCTGAAAAAATTGGAAAAATTTTAGAATATAAAGTACCACTTATTGAAGTTTTGCTGTATTATGCTTATTTTACCGTGTATTTTGCCAATTTACTTTTTCCTCTTTTCCTCTTTCTTTCCGTGATTTGGTTTACCTCAAAAATGGCGAATAATACAGAAGTCATCGCAATTTTAAGTAGTGGGGTTTCTTATTTTCGATATTTAAGACCATATATTATTGGAGCAACTATTGTTTGTCTTGGGGCACTAGTTTTAGGTATGTATTTAGCTCCAATGGCGAGTAAAGGTTATAATGAATTTACCTATAAATACTTAAAAAAAGGAAAATCAGACAGAGACCAAAATAATGTATTTCGGCAAATAGATGAAAACAATTATATATATGTAAATAATTTTAATATTACCAACCAAACCGGCACTTTTTTTACCCTAGAGCATTTTGAGGGTAACAAATTAAAATACAAAATATCAGCTAATAGAATTAAGTATAATGAAGCAGATTCAACCTACTCCCTTTTTAATTATACAAAAAGAAATATTGGAGAGCGGGATGATATTTTAGAATCAAAAACGCAATTAGATACCGTTTTTTCCTTTGACTTAGAGGATTTAACTCCTGTTGCCTATATAGCAGAAACACTTAATTTTAATGAATTAAACAGATTTATAGAAAAAGAACAATTAAGGGGGTCTTCTTATATAAACCGCTATGAGGTTGTAAAATACAAAAGATGGAGTTTACCTGTATCTGCATACATTTTAACCATTATTGCAGTAGCAGTTTCCTCTAAAAAACGTCGGGGTGGTATGGGAGCTAATTTGGCCATCGGAATAACCATCGGGATGGTATATATTTTCTTTGATAAAGTGTTTGGCACTATGGCAGAACAATCTGATTTTTCACCTTTTATCGCTACTTGGTTTCCAAATATGTTGTTTGGAGCACTAGCAATTTATCTTCTCAACGATGCCAAACGCTAAACTTGCCAACTATTTACACCTGCACTTCATCGTATTTATATGGGGGTTTACAGCTGTTTTAGGGGCATTAATTTCTATAGATGCAATTCCTCTTGTTTGGTACCGAATGGCGATTGCTTGGGGGTTAATTTTTCTGTATATAAAAATTAAAAAAATACCCATTCGCTTTTCTAAACTTACCCTGATGGGTTTTTCTTTAGCAGGGCTTATTATTGCAATGCATTGGATTACTTTTTTTGCTGCAATAAAAGTTTCCAATGTTTCCGTCACACTTGCAGTATTATCAACTGGTGCATTTTTCACTTCGCTTTTAGAACCAATTTTTTATAATCGAAAGGTAATTTGGTATGAAGTACTTTTCGGAATTTTGGTTATTCTTGGACTGTATGTAATTTTTAATAGTAGTTTACAAATGGAAGCAACAACGGAAGGTTCTGCTACAAATTATGCATTAGGAATTTTATTAGCATTAACCTCTGCATTTTTAAGCGCTTTATTTTCTGTAATTAATAGTAAATATGCAGTAAAATATCAAGCTTCTGCCATTTCTTTTTGGGAACTTCTTTTTGGAACCCTGTGTATCACCATATATTTTCTTATCAATGGAAATTTTGATAAGGAATTTTTTTCGGTTTCTAAATCAGATTGGCTATATCTTTTTATTCTAGCATCAGCTTGTACAGCTTACGCTTTTATTGCTTCTGTACACGTAATGCGATGGATAAAACCTTACACCGTAATGCTTACCATTAATATGGAGCCTATTTATGGAATTATTTTAGCAGTACTTATTCTAGGAGATTCAGAAAATATGAGTCCGCAATTTTACTATGGAGCTTTATTAATTTTAACAACCGTTATCGTAAATGGAATGATAAAAACACGGGGTAAAAGAAAAAGATTAAAGGAGTTCAATAACTAATCCTGCAAAGTTTTTATCTTTGTAGGCTAACGTTTTAATAAAACCAATACTAATGGAATATCTTGATTTTGAATTACCCATTAAAGAGCTTGCTGAACAGCTGGATAAGTGTACTTTGATAGGTAAAGAGAGTGATGTAGATGTGACCAATACCTGTAAGCAAATTGAAAAAAAACTTCAGGACACCAAAAAAGAGATATACAAAAATCTCACACCTTGGCAACGAGTTCAGCTTTCTCGACACCCAAACCGACCTTATACCCTAGATTACATTAGGGCTATTTGTGGGGAATCATTTTTAGAACTTCATGGCGATAGAAATTTTAAAGATGATAAAGCTATGATAGGTGGCTTAGGAAAAATAGGCGACCAAAGTTTTATGTTTATAGGGCAACAAAAAGGGTATAACACCAAAACCAGACAGTTTAGAAATTTTGGGATGGCAAATCCGGAAGGATATAGAAAGGCTCTTCGCTTAATGAAATCTGCTGAAAAATTTGGAATTCCTGTTGTCTCCATCATTGATACTCCAGGTGCCTATCCAGGCCTAGAAGCAGAAGAAAGAGGACAAGGAGAAGCCATAGCCAGAAATATTTTTGAAATGTGCCGCTTAAAAGTACCTATTATTGTTGTCATAGTAGGGGAAGGCGCTAGTGGTGGTGCTTTGGGAATCGGTGTTGGGGATAAAATATTAATGCTTGAAAATACTTGGTATTCAGTTATTTCACCAGAGAGTTGTTCTTCAATTTTATGGCGTAGTTGGGAATTTAAAGAACAAGCAGCAGAAGCCCTTAAGTTAACGGCTATTGATATGAAAAAACAAAAACTAATTGATACCATCGTTAAAGAACCCTTGGGTGGAGCACATAGCGATAGAGAAACTACTTTTAAAACAGTTTCTGATGAAATTGTAAAAGCGTATTCTGAATTTAAAAACTTATCCCCAGAAAATTTAGTACAAAAAAGAATGAATAAATATTTTGAAATGGGAGAGTTTAAAGGGTAACTGTTTCTAAAATCAACAACTTACAATAATCCGAAGTTTTTACTTTGGATTTTTTTATGGTTGTTAACAATTTTATCGAGTTATTAACAGTTAAAATGTTGATTACCTGTTAAGAGTTCCCTATATTTAATGTGTCCAATTTATTAACATTTTCTTTACATTCACCAAATGGAAAAAGTACAACCTCACATTGAATATCCAACCCGTAAATCACAAGTAATTTCACTTGAAAAAGGAAAAATACCGCCACAAGCTATTGATTTAGAAGAAGTTGTGATTGGAGCCATGATGATTGATAAAAAGGGTGTCGATGAAATTATCGATCTTCTTAATCCGGAGGTTTTTTATAAAGAAGCGCACCAACACATCTTTGCAGCAATTTATCAGCTCTTTAAAAGTGGGCAGCCCATTGACTTATTAACCGTTTCCGCTCAGCTAAAACGAGAAGGAAACTTAGAGACTATTGGTGGCGAATATTATCTTATTCAACTTACGCAAAAAGTATCTTCCTCAGCACATATAGAGTTTCATGCACGCATTATTCTCCAAAAATTCATACAACGAAGTTTAATAAAAATATCTAATGAAATTATCGAAGATTCTTACAATGAATCAACCGATGTTTTTGATTTGTTAGACAGTGCTGAATCTAAACTATATGAAGTTACCCAAGGAAATATAAAACGATCTTCTGAAACAGCCCAAAATTTAGTTATTCAGGCTAAAAAGAAGATTCAAGAAATGGCAAACAAAGAAGGTCTTTCCGGAGTGCCTTCGGGTTTTGATAAATTAGATAAACTAACCTCAGGCTGGCAACCTAGTGATTTAGTTATTATAGCAGCTCGTCCCGGTATGGGTAAAACCGCTTTAACCCTTTCTATGGCTAGAAATATCGCAGTACAACACAATATTCCTGTTGCTTTTTTCTCTTTAGAAATGTCATCCGTACAACTTATTACTCGTTTAATTTCTTCAGAAACCGGATTGAGCTCTGAAAAATTAAGAACAGGAAACCTAGAAAAACACGAATGGGAACAATTAAATGTTAAAGTACAAGGTCTTGAAAAAGCCCCTCTTTATATTGATGACTCACCCTCCTTGTCTATTTTTGACTTACGAGCAAAAGCTAGACGGCTTTCTTCTAAGCACGGCATAAAAATTATTTTTGTAGATTATTTACAATTAATGACTGCCGGTGGTGGACAAAAAGGCGGAGGGAATAGAGAGCAGGAAATATCAACTATTTCCAGAAATTTAAAAGCATTAGCTAAAGAATTAGACATTCCGGTAGTGGCACTTTCTCAGCTATCTCGTGCTGTAGAAACCAGAGGTGGCACAAAACGTCCATTGCTTTCTGACCTTAGAGAATCAGGAGCTATTGAGCAAGATGCCGATATTGTTTCCTTTATTTACCGTCCGGAATATTACAAAATTGACGAGTGGGATGACGACGACAAAACACCAACAGAAGGACAAGCAGAGTTTATTGTTGCAAAGCATCGTAATGGAGGTTTGGATGAAATACGATTGAAATTTATTGGAAAACTCGGCAAATTTGAAAATCTAGATTCCTTTGATTCGCCTTATGAATTTCATTCTAGAATGAACGATGCTGCTAACGATAATACGTTTAAAACAGAGAACTTTCCATCAGCTAACGAGGCTTTCGGCAGTGCTTTGAATGATGATTTATCTCCAGAAGGTACTGACGACGGTATTCCGTTTTAGTTAAATTTATTGGAAACCTATTCTAAAAAACAGTTTTTGTCGTTATATTAGTGCGATGAAAAAATATATAGTTACTTTAGTATTTCTTCTTTTATGTTTGCCCACTTTTGCGTCCTATATTCTTATTCCAATGGATGCCGAAAGCCAAAAGGAACATCTTAAAGCTTATGGAATTACCTACTGGTCACTTGAAAAATCGCAAAATGTAAAATGGTTACTCAATTATCGAGGAGGTTCTTTTTTACTTCCAGACACTGAGGAAATTAGAAGAGAATGCCAAATTCGTGGCGTTTCTTTTGAAATACTTTCCGATAACAAAGCAGAACAAATTTTACTGGAAATAAGCAGTCCGTCTAAAAATATGGATGCTATATTATTAGAAAAAGCACCTCGTATTGCAGTGTATTCTCCAAAAACCAATGTGCCTTGGGATGATGCAGTGACTATGGTTTTAACCTATGCCGAAATTCCTTATGATGTTCTTTACGACGAAGAAGTTTTAGCCGATAATTTGTTATTATACGACTGGCTTCACCTTCACCACGAAGATTTTACTGGACAGTATGGAAAGTTTTATCGCGTTTATAGAAATGCCCCGTGGTATATAGAACAAAAAAAAGAAGCCGAAGCACTTGCCACAAAATTAGGTTTTAACAAAGTTTCTGATGCTAAATTAGCAGTGGCTCTAAAAATTAGAGATTATGTAGTAGGTGGAGGTTTTATGTTTGCTATGTGTAGCGCAACTGATTCTTTTGATATTGCGCTAGCTGCAGAGGATGTTGATATTTGTGAACCCATGTTTGATGGCGATGCCAGTGATGCCGGTTATCAAAATAAAATTGATTTTGAGAAAACCTTTGCGTTTACTGATTTTATTCTGGAGCGAGACCCTATGGTTTATGAATTCAGTTCCATTGATATGACCACAAAACGAAATATTCCTAGAGACAATGATTATTTTTCTTTAATGGATTATTCAGCAAAATGGGATCCAATTCCTACCATGTTAGTACAAAACCATACCTCACTTGTTAAAGGATTTATGGGGCAGTCAACATCTTTTGACCCTAAGGAAATTAAGACTAATGTCCTAGTTATGGGGAAAAATAAATTAAATAACGAAGCCAGATATATTCACGGTATAAAAGGAAAGGGATTTTTCACTTTTTACGGGGGTCACGACCCCGAAGATTATGAACACCGAGTTGGCGATGCTCCAACAGAACTTGCTTTACACCCAAATTCACCAGGCTATCGGTTGATTTTGAATAATGTGCTTTTTCCGGCAGCTGAAAAGAAGAAACAAAAAACATAATTGGGAGCTAGAAGTTGGGACTTGGGAGTGAGGAAATAGTATTAAGTATTGGGTAAAAAGTATTATGATTTTTGTTTTTAGCTTACCTTTTTCTTTGCGGCTTTGCGAGAAATTAGAATAAAGTGAAGATAGAAGTTGGAAGTTTTTTTATTTATTGTTACTTTTTCTTATAAAAATCCTTATGAGGTAAAACAATAATTTCTACTCTTCGGTTTCGTTGTTTTCCTGCTTCGGTTTTATTTGTAGCAATAGGTTTTGATTCTCCGGAAGCTATAGTAATATAAAGAAATTTTCCCACTTTTAAATGTTCTTTCAGCTTTTTTAAAACCGAGTTAGCTCTTTGTTGCGAAAGGTTAATATTATAGGGTTCGCTGCCGTCACTATCGGTATGGCCTTCTAGTTGTATTTCCGCCATGCCTACTTTCAAAATTTGGTTGGCAAGGTTTTCAATAATCACTTTGGCTTCCGGTTTCAAAAAATATTGAGCGGAATCAAATAGTACATCGGCTTGTAATTCTATTTTTATAACACCACTTATCGTTCCCACGGCATCGATATCTGCTCCCGGAGAGTTTCCAGTACAAATTCTTTCAATATCGGTTATTCTAACAAAGTAAAAAACTTCTCTCTTCCTTTTTACTACCGGTGCGATGTCTATATATGACTTTCCCCCATTTATAACTCCTAAACTTCGCCATTCTTTACCATCTATAGATATTTCAAAAAGAAAATCTTCCTCTGAGGGTCCAACTTCCCAAACATATAAATCCGGTCCATCCATATCAATAAACCCATTGTCAGTAAACTCTAGTACTAACTTTCCTTTACATCCTAAAGAAACATATCGAGGCACTTTATAATGGGTGTAATTGGGCTCTCCAAGGGCTTCCTCCGGATTAGAAAATTCTTCTTTTGCTTGTGGAATGCCAATTGAAAAAGACACTACCTTATCTGCGAAGGAAATTCTTCCTAAAGGCAAATAAATGGCTTCACCTCTAGTAGAGTTATATAGCTTGGCTTCAATTATTGGTGGTTGTGAAAATACCGAAGAGATAATTGAAAAGAAAATGCCACAATAGAGAAAGGCTTTCATTTCATGATATATTACAAGTGAATATACCAAATTTTTCTCAAAGTGTTTACAAAACGGGCAATAAGTAGTTTTACTTTAAAATCCAATTTTTACTTGAAATCTTACATACCAATTGTTTTTGGAAGTATTGAAGGTAAATAAATAGATTTTATTAGTGCTTTCAACCAGCAATTTAAAATGGTTTGCCCAAGTCTATTTTGTGAGTTCTAAGGTAAATTGTTTGCAATTTTTAGGTAATATTTTATTTGAAAATAATACCTAACAATGCTGTTGCTAGTAATTTAATACCACTAAATGCCGGTATAATTGAATGGAGTAATCGCGAAAAGTTCATTTTTAATGTTTTCAGAAATAGCTAATTGCGCAATAAAATCTGCTATCGATTTTTGATTTATTTTTTGATTGGTTCGTGTAAGTTCTTTTAAAGCTTCATACGGATTTGGATATCCTTCTCTTCGCAAAATTGTTTGAATTGCTTCGGCTACTACCGCCCAATTGTTTTCGAGATCTTCGGCAATTTTATTTTCATTTAGCACTAATTTTTCAACACCTTTTAAAGTAGCATGCAGTGCAATTAAGGTATGACCAATAGGGACTCCTACATTTCTCAGAACCGTGCTATCTGTTAAGTCACGTTGCAAACGACTAACAGGTAATTTTGCCGAAAGATGTTCAAAAATAGCATTGGCAAGTCCTAAATTCCCTTCTGAATTTTCAAAATCAATTGGGTTTACCTTATGTGGCATTGCTGAGGAGCCGACCTCACCATCTTTAATCTTCTGTTTGAAATAGTCCATAGATATATACGTCCAAAAATCTCTATCTAAATCCAAAAGGATAGTATTAATTCGTTTAAAGGCATCAAAAAGAGCAGCTAAATGGTCGTAATGCTCAATTTGTGTGGTTGGAAAGGAGCGGTGTAATCTAAGTTTTTTTTCAACAAAATTTGAAGCAAATATCTTCCAATCTATAGCTGGGTAAGCAACTTTGTGCGCATTAAAATTTCCTGTGGCTCCGCCAAATTTTGCTGCGTTTTTGGTGTTTTTTAAAATAGTTAGTTGTTCTTCTAAACGAACTACAAAAACTTCAATTTCTTTTCCTAAACGGGTAGGAGATGCTGGTTGTCCGTGTGTTTTTGCTAACATGGGTATGTTTGCCCATTCTTTTGCTCGTGATTTAAGCGAAGTTATCAATTGTTCTAAAAGAGGTATATATACATTGAGAGTTGCGTCTTTGATAGATAGTGGAATGGCCGTATTGTTAATGTCTTGTGATGTCAATCCAAAATGGATAAATTCTTTAAATTTATTAAGGTGTAATACGTCAAATTTTTCTTTAATAAAATATTCAACGGCTTTAACATCGTGGTTTGTTGTTTTTTCTATTTTTTTTATTTGTTGGGCATCTTCGGTAGAAAAAGAAGTGTAAATTTCACGTAACGCGGAAAATAGGGTTGCATCAAAATCTTTCAATTGTGGTAATGGAATTTCACATAAAGCTATAAAATACTCTATTTCCACTAAAACACGATATCTAATTAGTGCTTCCTCTGAAAAATAGGGGATAAGTGCGGAAGTTTTTGATAGGTATCTGCCGTCTATTGGTGAAATTGCTTGTAATGTGTTGGTTTTCATAGTTTTTTAAATAAAGAGGCAAAGGTAAACATATTTAGTTATTTGTTAATTGGATATATAAAAATATAGTTTTAAAATACTTATAATTTTTTAAGTAAAATAACCATTCCCTCCGTAGCTGAAGTGCTTATTATTTCTAAAGGATTTGGCAAATTTTTTACAAAAACCGGTTTTGGATCAATATAATAAATAGGAATTTCTGGTTTTGTAAAATGCAAAAGGCTAGCAGCAGGATATACTTGTAGAGAAGTACCGATTATTATAAAAATATCTGCGTTTTGTGTAATTTTTATAGCATAATCTAGCATAGGTACTTCTTCACCAAACCAAACAATATGAGGTCGTAATTGGTGGTTATGTTCACAAAAATCACCAAGAACTAAATCTGTTTTCCAATCTAAAATTAGGGTTTCATCAAAGCTGCTCCTTACTTTTAGTAACTCGCCGTGTAAATGCAAAACCTTACTGCTACCGGCTCTTTCGTGTAAATCGTCAATGTTTTGGGTGATGATTTGTACGTGGTATTTTTTTTCTAAATCTACCAAAGCTTCATGGGCGTAGTTGGGTTTAACTTCCAGTAATTGCGCCCTTCTTTTGTTGTAAAAATCAAGTACTAAAGCAGGGTTTTTTCTCCAACCTTCAGGCGAAGCAACTTCCTTAAAATCATACCCCTCCCAGAGTCCGCCGGCATCTCTAAAAGTGCTGATGCCGCTTTCAGCACTAATACCGGCACCCGTTAATACTACCACATTTTTCATCGCTATCATTAAGCTTATTTTTTTATACGCTATTAACAAAAACGTATCTTTATACCAAAAATAATACTTCTATGGTTGATTATCAACTTTTAGCATATCTTGAAACTTTTTTAACGGAAAGAAGAAATGTTCTATTTAAAAAAGTAGTTTCAAAAAGAACAAGGCATTTTACTGTTGTAACCGAAGATGTTTTTCAATTACACAATACAAGTGCTGTAATGCGTACCTGCGATATTTTTGGTATACAAGATTTGCATGTGGTGGAGGAAATTAAAGGAAAACGAATTGATAAAGAAATTGCCCTAGGCGCACAAAAGTGGGTTGATTTATATAGATACGACAAAATAGATTCCTGCTTGAATGTTTTGAAAGAAAAGGGATACCGAATTATTGCTACAACACCTCATGAGGAAGCACTTAAGCTGGAAGATTTTGATATTACTCAGAAAGCTGCTTTTTTCTTTGGTAAAGAATCTTCAGGGCTTTCTGATAAAGTAATTAGCAAAGCCGATGAATTTTTAAAAATTCCAATGTACGGTTTTACCGAAAGTTTAAATATTTCGGTTTCAGCAGCTATAATTTTGCAGGATGTGGTTTCTAAGTTGAGAAGATCAGAAATTCCATGGCAACTGACAGAAGAAGAACAATCAGAAAAACGGCTGGAATGGACAATGAAAAGTATCAAGAGTATTACTGGAGTTTTAAAAAAATATAAGGAAACAAATAACATATAAATTTAGAAATAAACCTGGCTAAAAAAAGGAGAGTATTTTTTTAAAGGACTCTTAATTTCTGCCTCTATTTAAAACTCTATATTCCTCATAACATTCACTTATAGCATCCAATATTTGAAGATCGTTGGCGGTACGTATAAAGGTTTCAGAGTAGTTACAATTGTTTAATATTTCATCAATATCTAACTTTTCTAGTTGGAGGACGGCCATTAAAGTTTCTCTGTCAAACTTGCTATGTAACAGATTTCTGATGTTGTCATCGCTTTTCATTTGACGTAGTTTACGCATCTGCTTGGGTCGTTTACCAAACACATTGTAGAGAAAATCTGCGGGATTAAAAACAGAGCTTAGCACTTTATTTAAGGCGCTTGGTTGTGATTGACCTCCTTCATAACCAGTGTTTAAACCGGAAATGCTGTATCTGTAATCATCATAAATGGGTATAATTTTAGCATCAACTTGTAAATAGCCGGTTAATTGCACCGGGCGTAATACAATTTCCTCCAATGCAATGCCTAATTCAGTCATTTTAATTTTAATATCACCATACGTAAACCAATCGTTTGTAACTCTAACACGTATGGATTTAAAACCTAGATAGGAAAAATAAAGGGTGTCATTAACTTTTACGCTAATTGTAAAATCACCGGTTTCCGATGTAACTGTTCCAATAACCTGATTTAAATTCACCACATGAACATTTTCAATTGGCACATCATTAGCGTCGTTTAGAACTTTTCCGGAAATGGTATGATTTTCTTCCTGACTAAAAAGGGGAAGAAAATAAACAAGTGCAATAAAGGTTATAAGTATTTTTTTCATAGCAATAATCTGATGCTAAAATATAAAATTATAGCATTGAAAAGGGAATGAAACAGAAAACATTATCGAAAAATTAACAAGCAAATTACATGCGTCGTCTTCGCCCTCCGGTTCCGGTTGGTTTGTTGTCGCTGCCACCGGTACTTCTTCTATTACTTCCTCCTGAAAATTTAGAATTTTCTCTTGGTTTAAAGTCTCTACTTTTTTTGTCTTTCTTTTCAAAACGGCTGCCTCCTCTTTCATTTCTTTGCGGTCTTTCACTACCGCCTCTATCGTTTCTTGTGCCTCTATCGCTTCCACCTCGTTCTCTTCTTTCTCCTCCACCATCATCACGTCTTCTTCGGTTACCACGATTTTTACCGCCGCCGCTTCCGCCGCCGTCTTTAGAAATCTCAACATTTACGTGTCTGCCTTCCAATTTGAAATCTTCAAATATGCTTAAAACAAGTTCTTGGTGACTAGAATCAGTATTAAAGAAAGAAAAGCTGTCTTTAACATCCACACGATATACATCGTCTTTGCCTAAATTAATTAAGTCGCGCAAGAAATCTTTTAAGCTCATCCAGTCAAAACCGTCTTTTGAGCCTATGTTAATGAAATATCTAACGGTGTCTTCATTTGTAGTTTCTCGTTCACCTCGGTCATTTCCTGCTTCAATAACATTAAGATCTTTTGTTTTTTTGTAGTGGTCATAAAATCTAGAAAACTCCACAGAAAACACTTTATTGATAAGGTCTTCTTTGGTAAGTCCGCCTAACACCTCATTGATACTTGGTAAATAGGCTTCTAAATCTTTATTTATTTCGGTATTTTTAATATTGTTTGCTAAGTGAAAAAGTTGAATTTTACAAATTTCCATTCCGTTTGGAATTTCTTTTGCTACAAATTTTTGTTGAATAATTTTTTCTATGGAACGGATTTTACGAACTTCACTTTTAGATACAATCGTAATAGATACACCATTTTTACCTGCACGTCCAGTACGCCCGCTTCTGTGGGTATAGATTTCTATTTCGTCTGGCAGTTGGTAGTTGATAACGTGTGTTATATCATCTACATCAATTCCTCTTGCGGCTACATCGGTAGCAACAAGCATTTGAATTTGACGGTTTCTAAACGATTTCATTACCATATCTCGTTGGCTTTGGCTTAAATCGCCGTGCAAAGCAGCGGCATTATATCCGTCTTCAATAAGGTTTTCGGCTACTTTTTGAGTATCTCTTTTGGTTCTACAAAACACTACAGAAAAGATATCCGGATGCGCATCGGCAAGTCTTCTTAAAGCTTGATAGCGGTCTCTGGCATTAACCAAATAATATTCGTGGCTAACGTTTTTTGTTCCAGTATTTCTTGTTCCAACGGTAATTTCAACCGGAGTTTTCATGAATTTTTTTGCAATAGTAGAAACCTCTTTTGGCATGGTTGCTGAAAATAGCCATGTACTTTTTTCTTTGGGTGAATGGGAAAGAATTTCTGTTATATCTTCATAGAATCCCATATTTAGCATTTCATCGGCCTCATCCAGCACGCAATATTCGATTTTTGAAATATCAATCATTCTGCGGCTTATCATGTCTTTCATTCTGCCTGGAGTAGCTACGATAATTTGTGCACCTCTTTTTATATCTCTAGCCTGATCGTTAATACTTGCGCCACCATATATGGCTACAATATTAAGACTCGGAATAAATTTACTGTAATTTTTTAATTCATTGGTAATTTGCATACAAAGCTCTCTAGTAGGAGATAGGATTAACCCTTGTGTTGTTTTGCTATTTGCGTCAATTTTTTGAATAAGAGGAAAACCAAAAGCGGCTGTTTTACCTGTTCCTGTTTGTGCAAGGGATACCATATCGGTGTCAGCTTCCAATAAAATTGGAATTGCTTTTGCTTGAATTTCTGATGGGGTTTCAAATCCCATATCGGCCACTGCCCGTAAAATTGCCTCGTTGAGGCCTAAATCTGTAAACTTTGTCATATATTTTTAATAAGGTGCAAAGGTATGCTTAATAATTGATTTGAATTGTGAATATTTTAATAATTATTTTAACCGAATGATTTAAAAATCAGTTAGTTAATAAATCGTTAAGCTATTGAAAAAACTCTATTAGCTTGCGCACTGCCTTTCCGCGATGCCCGATTGCATTTTTTTGCTCCAAATTCATCTCTGCAAAGGTGTTAGAAAATCCTTTTGGAAGAAATACAGCATCATAACCAAATCCATTATTTCCTTTTCTTTCTGTTGTAATTTCTCCAGAGCAAATTCCTGTAAAGAGCACTTCTTTTCTTTCAAAAACAAGAGCTATTACCGTTTTAAATTGTGCGTTTCTGTTTTTTTTGTTTATTAATTTCACTAATAATTTATCGATATTATCTTCACTATTTCGTTGGTCGCCGGCATACCGAGCACTATGTACTCCCGGAGCAGCGTCAAGGCTTTCAACTTCTAATCCGGTATCATCGGCAAAGCAATCAAACCCGTATTTTTCTTTTACATAAAGTGCTTTTTGTAATGCATTGCCCTCTATGGTTTTTGCGGTTTCCGGAATATCTTCAAAACAACCAATAGACTCTAAACTTAGTAAAGTAATCTGCTTAGGGAGTTGTGCTTGTACTTCCTTAATTTTGTTTTGGTTGTTTGTGGCAAATACAATTTTCATAAATAAGTTGTTGGGGTGTTGTTTTAAATTATTTGTGCAAATTTATTAATTACTTCAACTCACCACTTACCACTACTGATGATGATAAGGTTCATTTCTTAATATTGTAAAAGCTCGATACAGTTGTTCAATAAAAAAAAGGCGTACCATTTGATGCGAAAAAGTCATATCAGAAAGCGCTATTTTCCCGTTAGCTCTAGCGTACATTTCTTCACTAAAGCCATAGGGTCCTCCTATAATGAAAATCAAATTTTTGATACCACTATTCATTTTTTTTTGTATTAAACCTGAAAAGGATAAGGAAGTATAGTTTTTTCCATGTTCATCTAACAAATACACTACATCGGAGGTTTCTAAAAATTTTAAAATAATTTCTCCTTCTTTTTGTTTTTGCTGAGTTTCTGATAATGTTTTGGCATTTTTAATATCTGGTATTATTTGCATTTCAAAGGAAACGTAAAAACCTAATCGTTTTTTGTAGACGTCAATTAAAGTTCTAAAATTTTTGTCATCCGTTTTACCAACTGCTACTAGCTTTATTTTCATTTGGCAAAAATATGTAATAAAAATTTAATTTTTTAAGCATTATAGATCTTCTATTTTTTGAAAGATTTGAAATAGACTATTAATAGGTGGTAAAAGATTTTTAAATTAAATTTGAAAACCAAAATCGTAAATCATTTTGGTATTAATTGTTTATTTTAGCTATAAATTTAAAGTCATGATTTCAAAAGATTTATTTGATAGAGAATTAAACATTATTATAGCAAATGCTATTCGTGAAGATGTTGGTGACGGCGACCATAGTTCCTTGGCTTGCATTCCTTATGATGCTATTGGTGAAGCAAAACTATTGGTTAAAGAAAAAGGAATTATAGCCGGTGTTGAATTTGCTAAGCAAGTATTTGATTATGTTAATCCTACTCTTGAAGTAGAAATCCTTATAAACGATGGTGAAGCAGTAAAATATGGGGATGTGTGTTTTTTTGTCTCCGGGCTTTCACAATCTATTTTAAAAGCAGAGCGTTTGGTTTTAAATGCTATGCAACGTATGAGTGCAATAGCGACAAAAACCAATGCATTTGTAAAAGCATTAGAAGGAACAAATACTAAAGTATTAGACACAAGAAAAACTACTCCGGGAATTCGTGCTCTTGAAAAATGGGCAGTAAAAATTGGTGGTGGTGAAAACCATCGCTTTGCATTGTATGATATGATTATGCTTAAAGACAACCATATTGATTTTGCCGGAGGAATTACCAAAGCAATTGATGCTACAAAAATGTATTTAGAAGACCACAGATTGCAACTTAAAATTATTGTAGAAGCAAGAAACTTGACAGAAATTAAAGAAATTATTAAAAATGATGGTGTACATCGTATTTTGATTGATAATTTTAATTTTGAAGACACTAAAAAAGCAGTAGCATTAATTAATGGAAAATGCCAAACAGAATCTTCCGGGGGAATAACATTAGAAACAGCAATAAAATATGCTAAATGTGGGGTAGATTTTGTTTCTTCCGGAGCGTTAACACATTCTGTATCTAATATGGATTTAAGCCTAAAAGCGATAAAATATTAATAGTAATAACTGAAAAGAAACTACCTACATGCCCGACTCTGTCGAAGAAAAACTTTTAAAAATACCTTTTTTAGGCGCCTTAATTCGTTTTTCGAAACGCATAATTCTTCCTGGTTTTGAAGGTCTATCCCTTTACGATTTATTGGATACCTATGTTTCAGGAATAGCCAAAGGCACATTCTCCTCAAGAGCAAGTGGTATTGCTTTTAGTTTTTTTATGGCATTATTTCCTTTTGTATTGTTTGTACTTAATTTGATTCCATATGTGAAAATTGATAATTTTCAACAAGAATTTTTACTTTTAATAGAAGAATTACTCCCAGCGCAAACAGCAGCATTTTTTTATCCAATATTATTGGATATAGCCGCAAATCCTAGAGGAAGTTTATTATCGTTTACTTTAATATTAGCCATTTTTTTGATGACAAATGGCGTAAATGCAATTTTCAGCGGATTTGAATTTTCTTATCATGTGCAAAAAAAACGCTCTATTGTTCGTCAATATTTAATTGCTTTAGGTGTTTCTATGTTTCTTGCCTTTATGCTTTTTGTTTTTGTAATAATGCTTATAATAGGTCAGTATGTTATTTTTCAACTTAACCGTGAGGGAATGAATCTTGATGATATTGTTTGGATTGCGATTTTAAGGTACTTATTATTTTTAGTGCTTATTTATATTATAATAGCTACCTTATATTATTTTGGCACTAAGGAGAGTAAAAAATCTCGGTTTTTTTCCATAGGTGCTTTTCTTACCACCTTGTTATTTATGTTAACCACCTATTTTTTCACCGTTTACATCAATAATTTTTCAAATTATAATGAGCTATATGGTTCTATTGGAGCATTATTGATTATGATGCTTTATATATGGATAAATTCAAATTTACTTTTATTGGGGTTTGAATTAAATGCTACTATTTATAAACTAAAATGTAATTTTAAGACATCCTAAAAAATGAATTATTACATAGACGTTATATTACCTATCCCTATTCAACATGTATTTACCTATTCTATAAATAAAGAGGAAGCAGCATTTCTTCAACCCGGAATGCGTGTTGCGGTTCCTTTTGGAAAATCAAAAATATATACTTCTATCGTTTTTCAGGTACATAATCACGCGCCAAATGGGTATGATACTAAAGAAATTGACCAAATTTTGGATGAACAACCTATTCTCACCAAAATTCAATTAGAACACTGGCAATGGATGGCTTCTTATTATATGTGCACTTTAGGAGAGGTATTACGTGCAGGAGTATCTAGGGCATTTTTGTTAGAAAGTGAAACCATGATTACATTAAATAAAGAAATTGAAATAGATGCCTCAAGTTTAAGAGAAGACGAACTTTTAGTGTGTGAAGCATTGCAAATGCAAAGTTCACTCCGCATTCAGGAAATCCAGGCCATTATTGATCGAAAAGCAGTATTGCCACTAGTGCGAAGACTTGTTGAGCGAAAAATATTGATTGTTCAAGAAGAAGTTGTAGAACAATACAAGCCAAAAATAGTTAGGTTTGTAAAATTACATCCTAATTATGCTTCAGAAATAGCCTTAAAATCACTTTTAGAAGATTTGGTAAGAGCTCCAAAGCAGCGAGACGTTGTCATTACCCTTTTTTCCATTTCTTCGCAAACCAAAAAACCAGTTAAGGTAGAAGACCTTCAAAAGCGAAGTGAGGCCTCTGCAGCAATCATAAAATCGTTGATAAACAAAGAAGTTTTAGAAGAATTTATATTACAAAAAGATCGCATAAATTATGATGGGGAAGCACCAAATGCTATTAAAAAACTAAGTGAACATCAAGAAATAGCTTTTAAAAATATAAAAGAAAGCTTTAAAAAATATCCTGTTACACTTCTGCACGGAGTTACTTCCAGCGGCAAGACAGAAATTTATGTTAAACTTATAGAAGAGTTCATAAAAAGCGGAAAACAAGTAGTGTATATGCTACCTGAAATTGCTTTAACCACGCAATTAGTAACAAGATTGCAATACTATTTCGGCGAAAAAATATCTGTCTATCATTCAAAATATTCCACAAATGAAAGGGTAGAAGTATGGCAGAATGTTCTGCACAACAAGCCCAAAGCACAAATTATTGTAGGTGCTCGTTCTACTTTATTTCTTCCGTTTCAAAATTTAGGATTAGTAATTGTGGATGAAGAACATGAACCATCTTTTAAGCAATATGCTCCGGCACCTAGATATCATGCCAGAGATAGTGCCATTGTTTTAGCCAGTTTGCACAAAGCAAAAACCTTGCTTGGCTCAGCAACTCCTTCTTTAGAGAGTTATTTTAATGCAAAAGAGAATAAATACGGCTTGGTTACTTTAACGGAGCGTTTTGGAAATGTACAACTGCCTTTCATGGAATTGGTAAATCTAAAAGAAAACTACCATAAAAAGAAAATGAATGGCCATTTTTCAGAAACATTATTAGATGCGATTAAGGTTTCACTAAATGCCGGTGAACAAGTCATTTTATTTCAAAATAGAAGAGGGTATTCTCCCATAATTGAATGTAAAACCTGCGGTCACTCTCCCCAATGCCCTAATTGCGATGTTTCCTTGACGTATCATCATAACCGAAAACAGTTACGTTGCCATTACTGTGGGTATCATATTGCCATGCAACAGGATTGTATGGCTTGCGGAAGCGCAGACCTAGACGCAAAAGGATTAGGTACAGAGCAAATAGAAACAGAGTTAAAAGCATTATTTCCAGATAAGAAAATTGCTAGAATGGATCAAGATACTACCAAAGGTAAAAACGCTTATGCTAAATTGATAGATGCATTAGAACTTGGTGAAATTGATATACTTGTTGGCACACAAATGCTTGCAAAGGGTTTAGACTTCAGAAACGTAAGTTTGGTGGGTGTGATGAATGCAGATAATTTACTTAATTTTCCCGATTTTAGAGCCCATGAGCGCAGTTTTCAATTGTTATTACAAGTAGCTGGCAGGGCAGGACGGACAGAAAAACAAGGAAAGGTGATTATACAAACGTACAATCCACAGCATCCAATATTGCAACAAGTTGTTACCTATAATTATGATGCGATGTATGAAAAACAACTTGAAGAACGTTTTAATTTTAACTATCCTCCATTTTTTAGATTGCTTAAAATAACAATTAAAGACAGAAAATTTAATACCATGCAATTAGCTGCCACTTGGCTTGGTCAGGCATTGAGAAGTATGTTTCCTGTTAATATATTGGGTCCAGAGCAACCACCTGTAGGTAGAATAAGAAATGAATATATTACAAATATTTTAGTGAAAATTCCGAAAGAACAATCGCTTCAAAAAACGAAAGAGAGCATTAGAAAAGTGGAAAGAAAGTTTTTGTTTATTAAAGAATTCAGAAGTGTCAAGTTTCAAATAGATGTAGATAATTATTAGGCGTCAAAAGAAGAACTAAGTGCTTCTACTAACTGTGCTTTTCTGTTTCTACTTAGGGGTAATAACTCTTTTTCAATTTCCACTGTTTTACTATTGTAACGTTCTACTTTGTCTAGGTTTACAATGTAGGATTTATGAACACGCATAAAACGTTCTTGTGGGAGTAAAGCGGCAAATGATTTCATCGTAGATAACACCACTAAAGATTCGTGATCGGTAACTAATTTAACATAATCGCCAAGTGCTTCAATATATTTAAGCTCGTTAAGAAAAACTTTTCGTTTTTTTAAATTACTTTTTACAAAAATAAAATCTTCATCGTCAAAGCCCTCTTCGTTTTTAAGTTTATAGTTTGTAATTGCTTTATGTACAGAACTCAAAAAGCGCTCTTTAGTAATAGGTTTTCTCAAATAATCTACCGCATCATAATCAAAGGCTTTAAAAGCATATTTTGTTTTTCCTGTTACAAAAATAATTTGTGGTTTCTGTTTTAAATCATCTAATAAATCAAATCCGGAAAGAATAGGCATTTCAATATCCAGAAAAATTAGGTCAATAGCATTATTCATCAAACCCATTTTTGCTTCAATAGCATTATTGTACTCTGCAACCAAATTTAATGAGGGGTGGTTTTGAACCAATCGTACAATAGACAACCTTTGCAGGCTCGAATCATCTACAATCGCACAGTTAAGAATAACTTTATCCACAGTTTTAATCTTAGTTTAATACCACAATAATAGGCAATTTATCGATAAAGTGCAACTTAATTTAACTTTTATCGTAATAAAATATGTTAAAGTATTGATTTTGTAGGAATAAAATCAGCAAATAAACCCTTTGATAATTGTAAATAATAAACTATTTTTGCACCCGCCTTTATTACAAAGGAATACTATTAATACAAATAAACACAAATTTATGAATCATTACGAAACTGTTTTCATCTTGAATCCCGTTTTATCTGAAGAACAGATAAAGGAAACAGTTAAGAAATTTGAAGATTTTCTTGTTTCTAACAATGCAAAGATGATATCCAAGGAAAATTGGGGGCTTAAAAAATTAGCATACCCAATTCAACACAAAAAAAGTGGTTTTTATCACTTATTTGAATTTACAGCACCAGGAGAGGTTATTAATCCGTATGAACTTACCTTTCGCAGAGATGAACGAGTTATGCGTTATCTTACTGTTAAATTAGACAAACACGCCATTGCTTGGGCTGAAAAAAGAAGAAATAGAAACAAAGAAACTGCTGCTTAATTATGTCAACATTAGAACAACAATCTAAAGGAAAAAAAGACGGCGAGATAAGATATCTTACACCTCTTAATATAGATACAAGTAAAAACAAAAAATACTGCCGTTTTAAAAAGTCAGGTATTAAGTATATCGACTATAAAGATGCAGATTTTTTATTAAAACTTGTAAACGAACAAGGAAAACTGTTGCCAAGGAGATTAACAGGAACCTCTTTAAAGTACCAACGTAAAGTTGCCGTTGCCGTAAAAAGAGCACGCCATTTGGCTTTAATGCCTTACGTAGCAGATTTATTAAAATAAAAAATAGCAAGACATGGAAGTTATATTAAAAAAAGACGTTGAAAATCTAGGATTTGCTGACGATTTAGTAGCCGTGAAAAACGGATACGGAAGAAACTTTTTAATTCCTCAAGGGAAAGCTATTTTAGCGACATCCTCTGCAAAAAAAGTATTAGCAGAAACGTTAAAGCAACGAGCCTATAAAGAGCAAAAAGCTATTGATGATGCAAAAGCAGAAGCAAACAAACTTGTTAGTCTAGAAATAAAACTTACTGCTAAAACAGGTGAAGGGGATAAACTTTTTGGTTCTATTTCTAACGCAGATTTAGCGGAAGCTCTTCAAAAAGAAGGCGTTACTATTGAAAGAAAATTTATTACTATTCCCGGTGGTTTAATTAAACGTACCGGACAATATGAAGCAACTATTCGTTTTCACAGAGCGGTAGTATCTAATTTTTCTTTTTCTGTAGTAGGAGAAGTAAAATAAAAATTGCAACATACATAATGTAAAAGCCTTTAGAAGAAATTCCAAAGGCTTTTCTCATATCTCAAGTCTCAAATCTATATAATGAAATATACCAGATTAACTAAGGAACAATTAAAAGAGTTACACCCTGAGTTCATCACTTTTTTAGCTACGCAGACTATAACAGCAGACGAATGGAAAAAAATCAAAGAAGAGAAACCAGAAGTAGCGGAAGACGAAATCGATATCTTTAGTGATTTGATTTGGGAGGGAGTATTATCTAAAGCATTTTATTTAGAAAACTTAAGTAAAAGCCAACTCTTTCTTTTTCACTTTGATACAATGGCAATGCACTTATTTTTAATTAAGATAAAAAATGCAGATGTGGATTTACTCACCAAAGAAGGTGTTCTTTGGCTTGAGAAAAATATTGTAGAAGATGACAAAGTTGATATTTTAAGGGCATCAAAAGAATATTCAGAAGATAAAAATTTAGATAAATTTCAATTAATACAACAAGGCGCTTTTATTTCGAATGGAGAAAAATATAAAAGTATTAAAAGTCTGTTTTCGTAAAAATTATTCATACCGCAAAGACTCAATAGGGTCTAAACGTGCTGCTTTAGCTGCAGGATAGGAACCAGCAATAACTGCTACAACAAAGGAAATTATGGTTGCTGCCAGCATTGCAAACCAAGGCACCGTAAATGTAAATCCTACAACTGCAGCAAAACCAAAGCCGCCAAGAAGCCCTAGAATAATACCTAAAACCCCGCCCATTTGACCAATTAAAATAGTTTCAATTAAAAACTGTGTGGCAATGGTATTTCTTTTAGCTCCTAAAGATTTTCTTACCCCAATTTCCCTGGTTCTTTCGGTAACAGAGACAAGCATAATATTCATTAATGCTATAGAGGATCCAAAGATGGTAATGATACTAATAATCCAAGCAGCAGCCTCCAAATATCCTGTAATACTGGTAATGCGATTAATTAAATCATCACTTCGTACTATGCCAAAATTATTTTCTTCTAATGGACTTAGACCTCGTATGTTTCTAAAGGTAATAATAGCTTCTTCTTGGGCACTGTCCATAAGGTCTGTATTGTCAATTTTTACACTTATATTGTAGTTGATATTTGGTTCTGTAAAAATTCCCCTTGCTATTTGTATAGGCACCAAAACACGTAAATCTTGATTGTTTCCAAAAGTGGATCCCTTTTCTTCTAAAACACCAATAACTTTAAACTTTGCTCCCCGTATGCTAATGGTTTTATCCATAGGGTTTTCGTCCTTAAAGAGGCCTTTCATAAAATCAGCTCCGAGGATACAAACGTTGTTGTTATTTTCAATATCAAAAATAGTAAAGCCTCTGCCTTCTTGTAATTCCAATCCGGAATTAGATAAAAAGTTTTGGTTTACTCCCAAAACCTGTACTTCTGGATCTGTTTTTTTATTGTCGTATTTCACTTCTGCACCTGTAGTTCCCGTAAAAGAAACCGACGTTTGAGTCAATGGATGGCTGTATTTTACTTCAAATTCTCTAATGTTGTTATAACTTATAATGGGATTTATTTTTTGACGCTCCACATTTCCTCCTACTTGTATAAGCAAATCATAACGTTGGATGTTAAATGTATTTGCACCCATAGATGAAAAATCTCCCGCTATAGTGTTTTCGAGCGATTTTACTGCACTTAATATTATAACTAAGGCAAAGACTCCAATGGCTATTATTAAGATGGTAAGAATTGTGCGCAATAGTTGTGTCCGAATGGAATCTAAAGCAATACGGATATTTTCTCTAAGCAGTGAAAACATTAATTATTATTTTGGACTATAAGACTACTTTTAATTGATAAAGTTACAATTCATACGCCAATTTTATTTTCATTTAAAATTTAAGATTATCCTTTTTGGTTATCTCATATAACTTAATAGTAGATATAAAAGCGTTTTTTTGATAAAAACAATATTTTTTAATCTTAAACGAGGAAAAATAAGACAAAATATTTACACTTAATCGAAAATAATTGTATTTAAGCGGATATTTATATTTTTTTATTAAATTGCAATCCCCTATCAAACATTTTTTACTATGAGAAATATATACCTACTTATATTTTTCTCTTTTATTGTTTCTATGGGCTTTTCACAGACGAACAATGTAGGGATAAACACGTGTGAACCCGCACAAAAACTTCATATTGCGGGTTCAGAATCAACCTTTCGTATAGAAATGCTTGACAGTCTTAATAATTTGTCTAATAGAAACACGGTAAATGCTCCGTTGTATGTAGATGAAAATGGTGTACTAACCTTAGAGTTTGATTTGCTATACAACACAGAGGAAAACGATGAAATTGACGGAACCCTGCCTTCTACAAATGTTTATCAAATTAATGTAGATAATGTGGAGCAAGAGCTTATTACAAAAGAAGTTACAGTTACAAGACCCTCATACCTTGAAATTAAATATAGTATTAGTTTCAAGGTTTCCTTAAATGATATCAATGAGAAGATTACAGACCAATTGGCAAGGGTTATTCGAAACTATATTTTACTTAATGGAAATACAGACAGAAAATTTGGTATGACCTCAAAGTGCTATATAAACTCTAGTTTAAATGGTGTTAATACTACATATTATAATAATGCATCTACTTATATTTTTTTGGATATAGGAACACACATAATAAGTTTTTATGGAAGTGTAGGTAGTGGATCTACAACAGATTCTACCTTTGTAAATTTTGGTTTAGACCAGGATATGTTATTAATGCGCATTTATTAAAAGCCTTTATATGAAGATATTCTACAATTTTTGTTTACTTATTTTTTCAACCTTTGGTTTTGCCCAAGTAGGAATCGGTACAACAATACCGGAAGCAGCTTTACATGTTGCCGGTGAAAGTGCAACTGTTAGATTAGAGTCGTTAAGTCAGGCAAATAATGTGTTAAATGATGGGACAAAGTTAGCACCATCCTATGTAGAAAAAAATGGTAATATTACACTATCCTCTTCACAAACTGGAACAACTTCTATAAGCATAATTGATGCTTCTTCTACATTTTCTTCAAAAGTATTAGCAAGTAATATTGGAGCATCCAACACAACAACCAATATTTATAGCTATCAAATAATCACGCAAGCAGAATCTTTTATTGAAGTGAAGTATAGTTTGTCTTATAATATATTTGCTTCCTATAATATGGGAAACCAAACAGGAATTAGAATTTTTGATGGAGAGTCCAGACAAATTAAAACCTTTTTTACCATTACCGGCATTGCTAATGAATTTGGACAGATAAGCCAAAACTATTATAACATATCCACAAATGGAGGCTCGGGAACTTTTTATAATAATGGTTTTGCCTATATAACGTTACCTGCAGGTACTTATACCATTAATTTTTATGCAAATATTGCAGGACATGTTAACAATACCACAGAAGTTTTATTTGGAGGAGCAGAATCCTTATTAAGATTACGATTTTATCAATAAAAAAATAAAAGATGAAACAGCTATTAATTTTTTTATTTCCTTTATTTACTCTTGCTCAAGTAGGAATTAATACTACTACCCCAAAGGCTACACTTCACGTAGCTGGAGCAACTTCTACAATTAAATTAGAAGGACTAAGTGCAGCCTATAATCCTAATAATCTAGGAGCGAAATCCACAACCAGAGTTTTTGCAAACAAGGAAGGTGATTTGGTATTAGGAGAAAGAACAGATAATATTCGATTTATAATGGATAGTGAAGATTATATTCCAAACAATAGAGAGCAAAAAGTTGTACAAACAGGAACTGGAGATAATTTCACCTATTTAGCCCCAAGTGATTACATTTTTCCTTCTTTTTCATTACCTGTAAATGCAATAATTGAAATAAATTATTCTTTAAGTTGGAGAATAGAAAGAAATACTTCTCAAAAAATAAGTGATAATGGTGCTAGAACAGTAAAATCTACTGTTTTTATTTATAAACACGCTACGTCCACTTATTTGCCAACAACCTACGCGCTTACTGCCCAATTTTATTCCAATGGAAGTACAACCAAAGGAGCGGACCGCTTTTTTTATAGCACAGGTTCTGATTATGTATCCTTACCACCGGGAACTTATACCATAATATTTGGCGGATTATTAGGTGCTCAGGGAAATGATAATGTTTTTGTTTACTTTGGTGCAGATAAGGATCAACTTCAAGTAATAGCTTACTATTAATGGTAAAAAAAAATAGTTATTTACTTTTAACAATATTTTTTCGTTAGAATTAAAGATATTTGTGCTTTAAAGAAATTACTATGGCAAAAAAACCATCCGTTCCCAAAGGCACAAGAGATTTTTCACCTCAAGAAGTAGCAAAGCGAAGCTACATCATGGAAACAATAAAAAAATGTTTTCAACTTTATGGTTTTCAACCCATAGAAACTCCCTCTTTTGAAAATTCAGAAACCCTAATGGGAAAATATGGAGAAGAAGGCGATCGACTTATTTTTAAGATTTTGAATAGTGGAGAGTATTTGAATAAAGTAGAGGAAGATTTTTTTTCCATTAAAAATAGCGCTTGGTTAACCCCCAAAATCTCTGAAAAAGCCCTACGCTACGACCTTACCGTGCCATTTGCCAGATATGTGGTACAACATCAAAATGAAATTACTTTTCCATTTAAACGCTACCAAATGCAACCTGTTTGGCGCGCAGACAGACCGCAAAAAGGCCGATTCAGAGAATTCTGGCAATGCGATGCCGATGTCGTTGGAAGTGATTCCTTATGGCAAGAAGTAGAGCTTGTGCAACTCTATGATGATGTTTTTGAAAAACTAAAACTCAATGGAAGTAGTATAAAAATCAACAATCGCAAAATCCTTTCCGGAATTGCAGAAGTGATTGGTGCCGAAGACAAACTTATTGATTTTACGGTAGCCATAGACAAACTCGATAAAATAGGCGAGGAGGGAGTGAAAAAGGAATTGTTGGAAAAAGGAATTTCTAAACGTGCCATTGAAAACTTACAACCCTTATTTAGCTTTACCGGAAGCAATGAAGATAAATTAAATAGTCTTTCGCAACTTTTAGCCACTTCAGAAACAGGAAGAAAAGGAATTGAAGAAGTACGATTTGTGATAAAAACCATACAAAGTCTGGGCTTAAAATCGTCAAAGTTAGAACTGGATGTCACCTTAGCAAGAGGTTTAAATTACTATACCGGAGCTATTTTTGAAGTGAGTGCTCCCAAAAAGGTACAAATGGGAAGCATAGGCGGCGGCGGTCGTTATGATGATCTTACTGGAATATTTGGATTAAAAGGAGTAAGTGGCGTTGGGATTTCCTTTGGTTTAGATCGTATGTATCTTGTTTTAGAAGAACTTGGGCTTTTTCCAAAAACCGTAGAGGAAAACACCAAAGTTTTGTTTATTAATTTTGGAGAAGCAGAAGCATTATACGCCATGCAGGCAATTACCGCCTTACGGAAAAATAACATTGCCTCAGAACTCTACCCGGAGGCAGTTAAAATGGGCAAGCAATTGACGTATGCCGACAAACGTACTATTCCTTACGTAATAGTAGCTGGCGGCAATGAATTACAAACAAAGACTTTTACTTTAAAGAACATGAAAAGTGGGGAGCAAGAAATTATTTCTTTAGAGGCGTTACTTCAAAAGCTAAAATAGAAATCCATTTAGCTGTAATTATCCTTTAATTTCTTAAAAAAATGTAATTAATCATCCCTTTGTTTAAAATATTAGCATTATAATTTAAGTGTTTTACCTGTTTTTATTTAAAAAATCCTAATTTTATAATCTAGAACATAATTTACTTCTGTTGTGAAGACTTATCTCACTTTTCTTTTGGTTTTGTTTGGTCTTGCATTATTCGGGCAACAAAAAGAGGAAATAGATTCTCTTAAAGCCCTTTTAAACTTAAACCATACCGATGAATACCAGGCACAACTCAACCTTAATCTTTCAAAACTAATCGAAAATAGCGTCAGAGACTCAAGTGAGACGTATGCTAAAACAGCTGCACAGATTGCTTCCAAAATTAATGACCGTCTATTGTTAAGTAATGCACTTTTACAATTAGGAATTATATATTACAAACAACGAAAAGATGATAGAGCACTCAATTATTTTGATCGGATAGATTCTTTGTACGCCTTAGATAAAACGGTTTTGGAGTCCTATTTTATGTCGAAAGTTTACCGCTCAGAAATTTCCAAATTTACGTTTACTAAGGAAGGCGTGATGCAAGCCAAATCGTATATTTTGCAGGCATTGGCTTTGGCAAATGATGCCGGGAACGAAAAGCTGATTAACCGAGCCAAATACAGGTTGGCAGAGTGGCACGGATTCATGTCACAGGAGGAGTTTACCGAAGAACACTTAGATTCAGCTAGGGCTTATATAAAATCTGTGTTGCCTTACTACAACAGGATGCAGGACTTCACTTTTTTGGCCAAATCGTATCATACGTTAGCATCGATTGAGTCAGTCACAGAAAATTTTCCGTCTGCTGCGTATTATTACCAAAAGCGTTTGCAAACCCTAAAAAAAACAAAAGATTCCATAAGTATAGGTGAAGCGTATCAGAGTTTTGGCGCATTATACCGTAAGATGAACCAACTCGACAAAGGGTTGTCTTATCTGGATTCTGCCATGGCTGTGTTGAAAAAAACCGGGTTTAGCACTGACAAACGAAAAAAAGATTTATATAAAGATTATGCCTATCTGTATGAGGCTAAAAAAGATTATAAAAATGCATTTAATTATATGTACCAGGCACTTTTATTAAAAGATACAATCTACGAAAATGAAAATACTAAGCTGGCTATGGAGCTCGAAAAGAAATATCAGGCTCAGCTAAAAGATCAGGAAATCGTTTTGCTAAAAACACAAAACGATTTGGTAGCCCATCAGAAAAAAAATCAACAAAACCTATTTCTGTCAAGTGTAGGTTTGATAATACTCGGAGGCACGCTTTTTATGATTTTGTATCGAAACCGCCAAAAAACAAACAAAAAGCTACTTGCATTAGACAAAGCAAAATCTAATTTTTTTGCCAATATTTCCCATGAATTTCGCACACCGCTCACGCTCATTTCCGGACCCATACAGAAACAATTAAAACAAGAAAACCTAACGTCTGAGGTTCAGCATACGTTTGAAATGATACAACGAAATTCTGACCGTTTACTTTCTTTGGTTAATCAGTTGCTGGATATCTCAAAGATTGAGGCGGGGTATTTAAAATTAGGCGTTCGCGAAGGAAATTTACCCTCTTTTATAGGCCAGATAGCCGACAGTTTCACGTTTTTAGCCATACAGAAAGAAATCGATTATAAAATTAATATCGAGCCTGTTGAACATCTAAGCTGGTTTGACAAAAATATTCTGGAAAAGATAGTGATGAACTTGCTTTCCAATGCCCTGAAATACACACCAGCTAAAGGAACCGTAATTTGTAACTCCTTTGTAAAAAATGATGTATTGCACTTGCAGGTAAAAAATACCGGATTAGGACTTTCCTCCGAAGAAATAGAGAATATATTTAAACGATTCTACCAAGTAAACCACAACAACCCAGGTGTTGGTATCGGCTTGGCTTTGGTTAAAGATTTGGTTGCTTTGCATAAAGGAACAATTACCGTGAAGAGTACGCCAAACGAATGGACAGATTTTAGTGTGACCTTAGCTGTAGGAAAAAAATTCTTTAGAGATACTGAGTTTGCAGATACAGCTATTGCCATTCAACCTCAAACACACCCTACAGGCACAACAACAGATTTTAATCAGGATTTGCCAGAGCATACCAATGGCTGTCAAGAGGGTGATCAGCCCATTCTGTTAGTGGTAGATGATAATGAAGATGTAAGGAACTACGTGAGCAGCTTGTTTGAAGACAGTTATCAAATCTTGCTCGCTAAAGAGGGCAAAGAGGGCATTGAATTGGCAATCATGCATATTCCAGATATCATCATCAGCGATGTTATGATGCCTTTGGTTGATGGGATAGCATTGTGTAACACCCTTAAAGTTGATGAACGCACCTGTCATATACCCATTATTTTGTTGACTGCGAAAGCGGGTGAAGAGAATGAAATAGAAGGAATTAAAACGGGTGCAGATGCCTATGTTGCCAAGCCTTTTAACGAAGACCTTTTGCAGTTAAAAGTTGAAAAACTGATTGAAAGCCGAAAAATACTTCAAAATCGTTATAGCCAAGAAGTGATATTAAGGCCAAAAGATGTTGCCATTAACGCGGCCGATGAACTTTTTTTAGAAAGAGTCCAAGCTGTATTAGATACAAAATTAATAGAATCTTCCTTTCACATTGATGAATTTTGCGAAGCTGTAGGCATGAGCAGAATGCAGTTACACAGAAAGTTAAAAGCTTTGATAGGTTTGTCGGCTTCAGAATTTATTCGCTCTCAACGTCTTAAATTAGCCACTCAACTATTGAAAAGCTCCGATGTCAATATCTCCCAAATTGGCTATAGTGTCGGTTTTAACGACCACGCTTACTTTAGCAAATGCTTTAAAAACATGTATGGTTGCTCACCTTCGGAGTACACCAGCAAACACAAAGAAACCTAATGCTATTAGCTGTGGCTTTTACTTAATTATTTTATAATATTTTCCATTTTTAATAAGGCTCAATAAAAAATAAATGGAGCAGAATTTGCGATGTATTTTTGTGTTTTTCTTCATTTCAGAAATTGCCTCATTGTTGATTTCCCTACTGTTAATAAGGGAAAATTGTCTTTAAATAAATTTCATTTTCATTTTTTTAAAAATAATTATACTGAAAATCAGTACTTTATAGCAATGTTATATTTGTTATAGCATTGGTTACAATATTTATAGCGGGTAAGAATATAACGTTATAATATTGTTAATGAATTGGAGAGCGGCTCATTGTTTGGCTGTTATAATAAGTCGATATTCTGATAGATAGGGTAACATTTATGTATGCTATGAAACGAAAAAACATATATGAAGGCAGTTTAGACGAAATACCGAAGAACAAAATTTATTTAAACATCAATCACTTAAAAAACGGGGCATACATTTTAAAAATAATGCATAAAAACAAACTCATTAAAGAAACACACTTTAAAAAATAAACAACTATGAATGAAACCATTATAAAAAAATAAAACATTAATAAATGAAAAATGGGGAAAAGCCCCGATATAAAAGGTTTAACAACTTTTTTAATAAACAATTAACCATAAAATTTATAAACAAATGAAAACAATTTACACAACGCTATGCTTAGTGTTACTAACATTAACATTGACCGCACAAGATAAAATTTATGTGCACACCGCCACACTTGAAAATACTTCAGGCCAAATAACTTTTATCAACCATCCAGATCTTAATGGCAACCCCAGTGCAAACGTAGTGTTTAGTCAACACTGGGATGGGGTATTTAATGACAACCCTACGGGTTTATATTATGATGTACCCACTAATTCTTGGACAATATTTAATGAAAATCTTGCAGCTATGCCTGCAGGAGCTAAGTTTAATATCTATATCGCTGATGATAGTCAGGTCTATACACATATAGCTACGGCTGCAAATACCAGTGGAAATATTACCAATCTGGATATCCCGGGGGTTAATTCTGGCACCTATTTGTTTTATAGCAACTACTGGAATCCTAATCAGGTGTACAATCCCCTTGTTTATGGAAACTATTTCAATGGAACTGTAAGAGCCTTATATGTAGAAGACGGAGTAGGTATTCCAATGGGAGCAGCTTTCAAAGTTATGGTTGGAAGTGCCGTATCAGCTCTGCCAGCTACTTTCACTTCCGGACCAGGAAATATAGATGGAGCTGCTATGATGCTTGACGATCCTATTCTTAACGGTAATCCAAATGCAACTTTTGTGTATGCTCATTATTGGGGTATTGGGGGGGTACCATTTCAAGTTAGTTTACCCCACAATACTGGTATTTTTTATAACACCACAACTAATATGTGGGGTATTTTTAATCAGGATTTGACTCCTTTTCCAGAAAATGTAGCAATTGATGTTATTATTGCTAATCAAGATGTGTTAAGTACTCCAGAGTTTAATTCTGTAGAAATCACGCTATACCCAAACCCTGTTCAAGACATTTTACATATCAATGCATCTTCCACGTTAAAAAGTATAGAAATTCACAACCTTTTAGGGCAGTTGGTATTTGAAAAATCCCTCTCTAATGTAACAGAAAGTATCGATGTTTCAACGCTTGTTTCTGGGCAATATATTACAAAAATTACATCGGAAGAAGGTGTGATATATAAAAATATTATAAAAAAATAAATGCATAAATAGGAGTAATACTGTTTCGAATAATTGTACTAAAAACTTTAGCTATGAAATTAATAATTTTTATTTGTTGCTTTCTTTTTACTTATCCTACACAAGCACAGTTTTGGAAAAAACTAGGAGATAAGGTCGAAAAAGCAGCCGAACGTTCCGTAGAACGTACAGTAGAAAAAAGAACCGATAGGGAAGTAGAAAAAAGCTCAGAACGTGTTTTAGACAGCATTCTAGATGCCCCTAAAAAAAAGAACAATAAAAGAAAAAAAGGTGAACCTATTATAGGAAGTGCTAATCAAGAGAATAGCACGATAGTTACATCTAGTAAAGACTTTGTTTCGGGTAGTAAAGTCATCTATTCTGACACCTTTAAAAATGATGGTGTAGGAGATTTTCCAGTAACCTGGAACACCAACTCCTCGGGGGAGGTCATTACATTTGATAATCAAGAAGAACGTTGGTTGCAATTGGGACTTGGTGAATTTACCCCGGACGGGATTACTCAAATTCCAGACAATTGCACCTTTGAATTTGATCTGACAGTCAGTAATAATTTCGATTGGTATTCCGATGGAATATGGGTAAATATAATTGCCGTAAAAAACAGGCAAAAAGACTTTACACAATGGAGTCGTTTTGGCACAGGAACCGATGGCGTGCGATTGCGTTTGAAACCCAAAAATTTTGAATATACCGGTGAAACAGAAATCCTAACCTATTTAAATCGTGATAAAATTATACAAAACGGCAAAAACACCAAACAGTTTACCTTAAAAAATAAAACAGTTCATGTGGCCTTATGGAGGCAAAAAAACAGGCTGAGGGTTTATTTGAATGAGGAAAAAGCATGGGATATTCCGCGTGCTTTCGGACCGGCAAATTACAATTCGATAAGTTTTAATACGGCAGGCGGCGAAGAAGAACACTTTTATATTAGCAATCTCAGGTTGGCTATTGCCGGCGAAGACACAAGGCACGCATTGCTAGAAACCGGAAAGTTTGAAACCAACGAAATCCTTTTCGATGTGAATAAGGCCATCATAAAACCAAGCAGTTTTAAAATTTTAGATGAATTAGGACAAGCATTAGCCGATAATCCTGAGGTGACCATAAAAATTATTGGTCATACAGACAGCGATGGCAGTGCCGATGCAAATTTAAAGCTTTCAGAAAAAAGAGCCGCTGCAATAAAAGTCTATTTAAGTAATCATTTTCCTATTACGGGCAATCGCATGCAGGTAATGGGCAAAGGAGAAACTGAACCTATTGCAAGTAACGCAACACCGGATGGCAAAGCAAAAAACAGGCGTGTAGAGTTTATCAAACTTTAAATGCTAAAATATGAATACATAATCAATTATAAATTCTAATCATTAAAAATTCTAAATCATGAAAAATTCAAAAAAATCATTCGGACAAAAAAACCGGTTTTTTACTTCCTTAAACAAAATCCTTTTTATCACACTTACCTACATTTTTATGCAAGTAAGCAGTATGAACGCTCAAGTTAACTTAAATTCTGGCGGAATTGCGGCTCAAACGCCGCAAATCACACTTCCCACAGGTACCAACCCTGTATTTGCCGAGCTTTATAACAGGATTAAAAATGGCGGGGAATGTTTTGATGCGAAAGTGAGTTCGGTAAGCACAAAAAACAATAATTATGCATTCGTTTCTTTTGCGTATGGATTTATTGAGAAAGATGGGTATAATCTAAAAACGATACTTTATCAGACAGAGTTTGACGACAGGAACAATTTCCAAGGAGCCAAAACAAAAGAAGAAATTGCAATTATCAATACCGGAAGCAATGCAATCGGCGTAAACGTAAAAATGATTACCTGGGGCAACCGAACTTTAAGGCTTACCAACGTAAATATTACCAAAGAAAGTTATGGCTATTTTATAACCGGAAAAATTACCGACGGAAACAGAACGGTTTATTATACCATAGGCATTTATAAAACAACCTGTTTAATTTAATGTACAAGGGTTAAATTAAATAAACTTGCAGGAATCATAAGCTAAAGGCTAACACAGCATAACCCGATTAGCCTTTAGTTTGCAAAAAAAAAATAAACAAAACAACCTTTTTCAAATGCTGTTCTCATGAAAAAAAAATTATTTATACTGCTCATCTCTTTGATATCTACTTCTGTTGTTTCGGCACAATGCCTAGCTGAATTAACCGAGGAAAGTGGTCAGATTCCTAACTCCGAAGACAATATTTCTTCCACTTTTTATTTCGACTACAAGATAATTTCAAACATAGAATTTAAAGATAAGGGTAAAATTAGGAGACTAAATAATATCACGTATTATGTCAATACAACAGACGGATCTATGTTTTTTCCGAAAGAGACAGAAACATTATTTGCTAGCATGGATAATGAACACATGAGATTTGATGGAGCGGTATGGTTGTCCAACCGCCAAATCGTTTTTTATGGTCTTGACATTAAAAATAATCAAAAAAGAGCATTCACAGTTGCTACTCATAAATCTTCGAGTGATTCATTTATAATGCAACATCTCGGTATGTTGTCATTTTTTAATGACCAAGCATATCCTGGTATAATTCCTGATGAACCGATGCACCTTCCATCCTCTTTTCAATGGGATGGAATCTTACAGGGTTACGCAGGGAAAATATATGGAGCAAATACAGAGTCTTACTTGAATATTTATTTTGATAAAAACCCTACTCCCATTAAAACCTCTTTCCCAAAAGTTGGTTTTTTAGTGGGGATTATAAAAGATGAAGTCTTTGAAAAATGTAACCGATTAGCCGTATTTGCAAAAATTGAAAGTGCAAAAAACAATTATATGCAAGAAGAACTAGTGAGTATCTCTAAGGAAAAAAAGCAGTTTGATGCTACTAGATATAAACCCTTTGGGTTATTAAAAGAAATCATGGGTACTAGCGGCAACGGTGTTAGTAACATGAATCAAAAAATGATGGAGTTTCAGCAAAAAATGATGGCAATAGCGCAACAAATGGAGACTTTGAAGAAAAAACAACAAGAATGTGGGGAGGGTGATAAAATCTGCCAGAAGCACTATCAAAAGTTAATTGATGAGAAAAAGAAACAAGGAGATGAATTAGAGAAGCAAATTATGAAATCTATGGGAGTGGAAGATATGATAAAAAAACAATAAAAATTAAAAATAAAACCCTGCGATGAAACTTTGTAAAACGGTATATTATTTGGGCTTGCCATTGCTTTGTTCTTTCTTTTACTAAATTTCAGTAGTTACAGCCGAGGCAAAGAAGTCTTTTTATCTATACCGTTACTTCTGCATTTTACTATCTTTTTAAGTATATATGACTTTGTAATCAAGCAAAAAAAAATAGGATACATAGGATTAATATAGTTAGATATCGCACCAATTATCGCAGTTATGATTTTTATTAAAACCATTCAATTTTTAGTCAGGTAACATACAAATGAGAGAAAGTCAACATTTTAAATATAAAATCAACAAATTATGAAAACAAAATATACGTTTTTAGTATTAATGCTTATTTTCAACTTTTTATCTTTTAACAGTGCAGCCCAAACCCAAAAAGGACAAGATATCAATGGCGAAGCAGCTAATGACGAATCAGGTGTGTCGATAAGTATGCCTGATAGCAACACAGTAGCAATTGGATCTACTCAAAATGACGGTAATGGTACTGATGCCGGACACGTGCGTGTTTATACATGGAATGGTAGTACATGGACGCAAAAAGGTGCTGACATGGATGGCGAAGCAGCCGGTGATTTGTCAGGCAGTTCGATAAGCATGTCAGATGCTAATACAGTAGCAATAGGAGCACCTTTTAATGACGGTAATGGTAATGATTCCGGTCATGTACGTATATACACATGGAACGGCAGTACATGGATTCAAAAAGGTATTGATATAAATGGGGAAGCTGCTAATGACCAGTCAGGCAGGTCTGTAAGTATGCCTGATGCCAATACCGTGGCTATTGGGGCTATTAGAAATGACGGTAATGGTAATGATTCCGGACATGTGCGTGTTTATACATGGAGTGGTAGTACATGGATGCAAAAAGGTGCTGACATAAATGGCGAAGCAGCTAGTGATTTTTTTGGCCGTTCAGTCAGTATGCCTAATAACTTCACGGTGGCGGTTGGGGCTAATTTGAATAATAACAATGGTAATGATTCCGGTACTGTAAGTGTTTTCAGCTATAATGAAACAATAGGGATTTGGGTTCAAAAAGGTATGGATATCGATGGGGAAGCTGCTGATGACCAGTCAGGCTGGTCTGTAAGTATGCCTGATGCCAATACCGTGGCTATTGGGGCTATTAGAAATGACGGTAATGGTACTGATGCCGGACATGTGCGTGTTTATACATGGAATGGTAGTACATGGATGCAAAAAGGTGCTGACATGGATGGCGAAGGAGCCGATGACAGATCAGGCTCTGCTGTTAGTATGCCAGATGCTAATACAGTAGCAATAGGAGCACCTTCAAATAACGGCAATGGATCTTCTTCCGGTCATGTACGTATATACACATGGAACGGTAGTGCGTGGGTACAACAAAATCCTGATATAGATAGTGAAGCTGCTGGTGATCAATCAGGTGCTTCGGTAAGTATGCCTGATCCCAACACGGTTGCTATTGGAGCACCTCTTAATGACAGCGGAGGTATTGATGCAGGACATGTACGTATTTATGAAGACCTAACCTTATCCACAGAGGATTTTACCTTAAATAAAATAAATATAAAACTCTATCCAAACCCTGTTGCTGAGGTATTGCATATTAACCTAAAAGGGCAGATTATTCATAAACTTTCTATATTTGATGCAAACGGCAGCCTGATAAAAAGCATCTCAAAAGATAGCGATAACATAACCTCTGTAAATGTTTCGGGTCTTGCATCCGGTTTATATTTATTAAAGGTAAGCACAGACCAGAGAGAGCTTGAAACTAAGTTTTTAAAAAAATAATCTAGCAATATTTAATGTATAGAAGAAAAGATATAAAGTTCCTAAAAATCTAATTGATATGGATGTTGTGAAAATTAGAAAACAATTGACGTATGCCGACAAACGTACTATTCCTTAAGTAGTTATTGCAGGAGGTAACGAGATAGAAAGCAAAACATTTACCCTAAAAAAACATAAAGAAAGGGGAGCAAGAGGTGGTCAAAATGGAGGGGTCATTGAAAAAAATGAAAGGCTAGGGAGTAAGAAATAAATACCTTTTACAAAAAACTTTTAAGAAATTATACGAAAAAAAAAACTCCTTTCGATTGGAAAGGAGTTATTAAGTAGCGAGAGCGGGGCACGATCCCGCGGCCTCCGGGTTATGAATCCGACGCTCTAACCAACTGAGCTACCTCGCCATATATTCCAACTAAATTGGATTTTTTTTTATAATTTACTTAACTTATGACCAATCCTGCGTCCGCCTCAGGCGGATATGAATCCGACGCTCTAACCAACTGAGCTACCTCGCCAAAAAATATTTAATTTACTTTTTTATCTCAAAAATCACATACTAACACCTCAGTATTCAATATTCAGTATTCAGTATTCAGAACAAACACCTCACACCTCACACCTCATAACACCTCACACCTCATAACACCTCACACCTCATAACACCTCACACCTCATAACACCTCACACCTCACACCTCACACCTCACACCTCACACCTCACACCTCGCACCTCACACCTCACACCTCACACCTCACACCTCACACCTCACACCTCACACCTCACACCTCACACCTCACACCTCACACCTCAGAACTAAAGTTTAAGCGGCTGCAAATATAAAAACAATTTATAGCAGGACAAAGGTTTATTTTCATAAAATATTTTTTTAATTCTTTTCTAATACATATTTAATCTATATATTGGCACAAACTAACAAAATAGACCAATGGAAGAAAAAGTAAAATTCGAGATGGAGTTTCCCATCCAGGTATCACCTTCGCTTCTGTATCAATATATATCGACCCCTTCAGGGCTTTCTGAGTGGTATGCGGAAAATGTAAACTCCAGAGGAGAATTCTTTACCTTTATTTGGAATGGATCTGAAGAAAGCGCAAAATTACTTGGCAAAAAAAGTGGTGAACGCATTAAATTTAGATGGTTAGACGATGAAGAAACCGAATACTTTTTTGAATTGCGTATTCAAGTGGATGAAATAACAAAAGATGTTTCATTGATGATTACTGATTTTTCCCACGAAGAAGAATTGGATGAAAATAAAATGCTTTGGGATACAATGATATCTGACCTAAAGCAGGTTTTGGGCTCTTCTTAGTATTCTCAAAAATTAACTCGTATCTTTACCTCGTTATAATGTAACGGGGTTTTCTATGATCAATGTAAACGGAAATATAGTACCTGCTTCACAAGCATATTTATCTCCTACAAACAGAGGTTTTACGTATGGCGATTCTGTATTTGAAACCCTTCGACTTACTTCAGGAAAAATTCTTTTTTGGGAGGATCACTACTTTCGACTAATGGCTTCTATGCGCATATTACGAATGGAAATTCCTATGAATTTTACTATGGAATTTTTGATGGAGCAAGTTTTAGAAACCGCTAAACAAGCATTTCCAAAAGAAAATTCCATTAAAGTAAGAATTAATGTTTATCGCAATGAAGGGGGGCTTTATTCTCCTGAAGATAATACTGTTTCGTTTGTAATTACAGCACAAAAATTAGATGCCGATTTTTATCTACATAATTCCGTAAATTATGAAGTGGAGCTTTTTAAAGATTATTATATGAATTCAGGATTGCTTTCTACCATAAAAACGAACAATAAAGTGCTTCATGTTTTGGCCGGTATTTTCGCAAAAGAAAATGCATATAATAATTGTTTATTGCTGAACGAAAACAAAATGGTAGTAGAAGCGCTGAATGGAAATTTATTTTTAGTATCCGGAAAAACAATTAAAACCCCTCCAATTACGGATGGTTGTTTGCGTGGCATCATTAGAAAACAACTTATAAAAATTATTTTGCAAATGCCGGATTATGCTATTGAGGAGTCTTCCATCTCTCCATTTGAACTTCAAAAAGCAGAGGAACTCTTTATTACAAATGTGGTTACCGGAATACAATCCATAACAAAATACCGTAAAAAAGAATTTAATACAGATGTGGCAAAGGAACTTACAACCAAATTAAATATAAAAATAAGATTGGGTTAAAAATAAATGGATTAGAAATGGCGTTTTAATTAAAATTTGGGTTTTCCGGAGCATTAGACCAAATGAGGTAATCACCGCCAAATTCTACCATTTTTTCTTTCCAAAACGTAGCATAATGTTTTGAAATTATTTTGTTTTTATAATTGTTTTTAACAACAATCCAACTGTTTAATTGTAGCTCTTTCTGTAACTGACTAGGTTCCCAGCCGGAATATCCAAGAAAAAAACGAATGTCGTTTTCTGATATTTTTTTTAACTCCAAAAGAGAAGTTACACTTTCAAAATTTCCACCCCAGTATATTCCATTTGTAATTTCAACACTGTCGGGTATTAGTTGCGGTGTTTGGTGAATAAAATATAAATTGTCTTGTTCCACGGGACCGCCATTGTACACAATAAAATCGGAATCTATTTCTGGCACCAAATCTCTTAAAGTATATGGTAAAGGCTTGTTTAGGATAAAACCAATAAAACCACTTTCTCCTTCATCAGCAAGTAGTACTACAGAACGATTAAAAGAGGTGTCTCCAATAATGGAAGGCTCCGCAACTAAAAGGTGACCTTTGCTTGGCTTTAAAGAAATCATAATAGAATTTTAATTCTAAAGCTACACAATTTTTTTGAAAAATAAAAAAAAGCTTCATCAATCCTAAAGATTTGATAAAGCTTTATTAAAAAGGTTGTTAGGATTAGTTTACAGATTTTTGTAAATCGGAACCTGCTTTAAATTTAACAACTTTTTTAGCAGCAATTTTAATAGTTTTACCTGTTTGTGGATTTCTTCCTTCTCTGGCAGCTCTTTTTGAAACTGACCAAGAACCAAAACCTACAAGAGAAACTCTATCTCCTTTTTTAAGAGATTTTTCAACATTTCCTAGAAATGATTCTAGTGCTTTTTTAGCTGCTGCTTTAGTAACTCCGGCATCTGCTGCCATTGCATCAATTAAATCTGATTTGTTCATAAATTTGATTTTTAAATTAAATTGTTGGTTAAACGTAATTATTTCGCTCTACAAATTTAATCGGATTATTGGTTCGTGCAAGTAATAACGCGGTAAATCAAGTTATTTGTTAATAACTTTAACACATTGTTAATAACCTTAAATGTTTTTTGTGCCTTTTTAATAAAATCAACAGCTATAGGTGCTTAGCGCATTTTGGCATTCGATTCAAAATTATAACCATTTAACAATGATTTTATATTCATTTTTTTCTTCCCAGGCAATTGCAATTCTTGAAGAAAAACCCAGCCATTTTTTGCAGCTACTTTTAAGGTGTTTTTTGTGGAAATAACTTTTCCTATTTCTTCGTTATGTTTTTCTATTTTTATTTCTGTAGCAAATATTTTTATAGATATTTCGCTTTCGCCATTTTGTATGTAACTCCATGCGGAAGGATATGGGCTAAGTCCTCTTACTTTATTATGTATCGTTTCCACAGAACAATTCCAATTAATTTTTGTATTTTCAGTATCTAGTTTATAGGCGGTTTTTACTTCCTCCGTAAAGTTTTGCTCTATGGTGTGTACTGTTCCATCTTCAATTAGAGAAATAGTTTTTAAAACTAGTTGGCTTCCTAAAAGCATTAGTTTGTCGTGCAAACTTCCGGCGTTTTCATTTTTTTCAATGGTTGTTTCTTCTTGAAGAATGATATGTCCGGTATCTATTTTTTCATCAATAAAAAATGTAGAAACTCCAGTTTTTGATTCGCCATTAATTATAACCCAATTAATTGGTGCAGCTCCACGATATTGAGGAAGGAGGGATGCATGTAAATTAAAAGTTCCAAATTTGGGCATCTGCCATACTTCTTTCGGAAGCATTCTAAAAGCAACTACAATTTGTAGATTGGCTTGTAATGAATTTAATTGGGCTAAAAAATCTTCTGCTTTTAAATTTGTGGGTTGTAAAACATGCAAATTTTGAGACAATGCATATTGTTTTACGGCAGATTGATGAAGCGTCCTTCCTCTTCCTGCAGGTTTATCGGGTGCTGTTATGACTCCTACTATATTTTTTTTGTGTTTTACTAGTGCTTTTAAAGTAGCAACTGCAAAATCAGGTGTTCCGAGAAATACTATCCGTAAATCGTTCATTAAAAAAGGGTGTATTGATTTTTTGTGTTAAAATTAATTTTTTTATGTTCTAGTAATAAGCGTAGTACATGCATTATTTTTGGTTCAGTAAAACTAAGTTTTTCTGAAAGATCTCTAGAGTTTAGTGCGCCTTCCTCTTCTAATAGTAATAGTATTTTTTGTGAGATAAGTAAACTTTCTTTTTTTGAAGGTAGGCTCTCCTGTTTAGCACAGACACTACAAATGCCACATGGAGAGGTATTGTTTTCTCCAAAATAATGAAGTAACTGTTCACTTTTACATAACCTATCGTTGTTTTTATACTGCAAAACGGAGGCTACTTGTTTGATTTTATTTTCATTCTGTTGGACAAGAAGTTTAGAAACTCTGTTTATGGTTCTGTCGTCTTCTCGGGGTTCTACAAAGGTTAAAGTAGCATCAGTTATGCTTATTTGAAGGTGCACTATGCCATCTTTTTCAAATTGTTTTAGCATGTCAAGTACTGTTGTACTAGTGTAATTTGTTTTAGAGGCAATAAGTTCTACATTTATGGGTATGGGTTTTTCAAAAATGCCGGAATAGATTCTTAAAATTGTTTTTCCGATTGCGGATGCTTTTTCATTTCTATCAAAATAGGATAATAAAACATTGGTGGGGACTAAAAAATGCACTTCGGTTTTTCTGCCAAACTCAATAGATAATTTTATAATTCCTAGTCTATCTAAAGCCTGAATGGCATTATAGGTTTTTATTGTATGTAATTCATATTGCTGACAGAATTTTTCAAAATGGAAGGGATGGGTAGTGAATTCGCCTTCGCCATAGGCAATGTATAGGTAATTACACAACTTTCTGTAGATGATTTTACAATAGTCGGGTGTAGGCAAATTTATTAAAAACTGGTTTTTTACTTGTATTTCGTCTGAAGGGTTATAAAGCAGTATAGCTCTTGCATATTTATCGTCTCTTCCAGCACGACCTGCTTCTTGAAAATAACTTTCTAAACTTTCCGGTAGATCAAAATGAATTACAGTATGAACGTTTGATTTGTCTATACCCATGCCAAAGGCATTGGTTGCAACCATTATTGGTGTAATGTTTTGCATCCATTTATGAAATCTAATTCCTTTTTCTTCTGCAGTAATACCGCCGTGATAGAAAGATGTTTTAAACCCTCTACTGTTTAAATTTTTGCTGACTTCTTCCGTTTTTTTTCGATTGCGTGTGTAAATAATTGCAGATTCATTTTTATCTAACAATTTTTCTATTCGATAAAGTTTATCATCTTCCAGTAATGTTATATAGGCAAGGTTTTCTCTATAAAAGGATTTCTGAAGGATATTAGGGTCTTTCAGTTCTAATTCGTTTATTGTATCGGTAAGGACTTCGGGCGTTGCTGTTGCGGTAAGTGCTATAAAAGGTACTTTAGGGTGTAATTTTCTTAGGATGAGTAAATTTTTATAAGCGGGTCTAAAATCATTTCCCCATTGTGAAATACAATGCGCTTCATCTATAGCGATGAGGTTGATATTCATTTTTGCAATGCGAAGTTGCACTAATTCCTGATGCAGTCGTTCCGGAGAAAGATATAAAAATTTATAGTTACCGTAAATGCAGTTGTCTAATAGTCTGTCTAAATCATTATAGTGCAAATTTCCCGAAAGGGATAATGCTTTAACACCCATTTTATTAAGGGTATCTACTTGATCATTCATTAAAGCAATAAGCGGGGAAATTACAATACAAATACCTTCTAGTTGCAGGGCAGGTACTTGAAAACAAATGGATTTTCCTCCACCTGTGGGAAGTAGAGCAACAGTGTCTTTTCCTTGTAAAACACTTTCAATAATTTCTTGTTGTAAGGCTCTGAAACTGGTATGTCCCCAATATTTTTTTAGTATGTTTAAAGAAGTATTCATACCAAGTTGCTTATCTTTTCTAAAATAAATTCCACCCGTACTTCTAGAGTTAACCTTGGAACTTCAATAGGAGAGTAGGTATAATTTTTATACGTTCTTTCTAAGTAATTGTGTATTCTTTTTGCTTCTTCAAAATTTTCATAACGCTCGTTGTCTTGGATGTAAATTTCTTCCCAAGGGGGTAAAATAAATACCAAATCATAAGTGTGTTTTTTGCAAAGAGTTTGAAATTCTTCCGGATAATCTGTTTGAAAATAATCAAGATAAGCAATAACATCGAGCATACCCCGATCATAAAAAACAAAACTATTTTTATGTTTTAGACCTTCGTGGTATTGTAATGTTCTTCCCTCTAGTAAAAGTTGACTAAATAATAGAGGTTTTTCTAAAAATAACTGTTCAATACCTTCTGTTTTTGCTTGTAACGTTATTTTTCTTGAAATCTCTTCCAGACAAGGATATCCATAGCTTTCTAACTTTTTAATAATAGAAGATTTTCCGGTACCAGGACCACCGGTAAGTACAATACGTTTTGGATTCAAACTGTTTTTTTTAAAAATACAAAATACGGAAAAAGAAATTGATTTTGAAACCTTATCTTTGCATCATAATAAATCATTTTTTTTGCATAGGCGCATTATTATAGAACAAAGATTTTAAATAATTTAATTTTGAGTTATTTTCCTTTTATGAGTACCGATAAAAAAACAAAAGAATTTTATATATCATTAAAAGAAAAGTTAAGCAATGACACGCTTTGGCCTTCTGATTATTTATTTAAATTTATTGTACCAACCCATAAGGATAAGGTTGTACACATTGAAAATACATTTAACAATTTAGGAGCAGTTATTCATACTCGAGCTTCTTCTAAAGGAAATTATACAAGTATCTCAGTGCAAGTGAAAATGAAAAACCCCGATGCCGTTATTGAAAAATATTTAGAAGTATCTATTATTGAAGGTATAATTTCATTATAAGTTACTAATTTTACACATTTTTTTATTACTTTGCGCATCATTGAAATAAAGTAAACTACACCCTATTTAAACCATACACATTTTGTTAAATCTATTAGAATACAATACCGAGAGACCAAAACTCATCATACCCGAATATGGCAGACATATTCAAAAAATGGTACAATATGCAATAACTTTTGAAGATCGTGAAGAGCGAAATAAAATCGTAAAAAGTATTATTGCTGTGATGGGCAATTTAAACCCACATTTACGCGATGTTCCAGATTTTCAACCGATGCTTTGGGACCAGCTTTTTATCATTTCTGATTTTAAATTAGATGTTGATTCTCCTTTTCCCATACCAAAAAGAGAAATGCTTGAAGAGCGCCCGGAGCCTCTAAAATACCCACAAAACTTTCCAAAATATCGATTTTATGGAAACAACATCAAACGTATGATTGATGTGGCTGTAGGTTGGGAAGAGAGTGAAAAAAAGGACGCACTAATTCTTACAATTGCAAATCATATGAAAAAATCCTTCTTGAGTTGGAATAAAGATAGTGTAGAGGACGATGTTATTTTTAAACATTTATTAGAACTGTCTAATGGGAAAATAAATCTTTTAGAAAGTGATGAAGACCTTTCCAATGCAACAGATTTATTAAAAACTAAAAAGAAGTTTACTAATGCAAGTTCAACTGGAAAGAAAAACTATAAAAGCAATAGTAACAACAACAGACCGCGCAAACGATATTAAGCTTAGAATATTTTTTTATGGGAACTTTTAAAATTGAAGGAGGTCATCAATTAAAAGGAGATATCCATCCTCAAGGAGCAAAAAACGAAGCTTTACAGATTTTATGTGCTGTTTTACTTACTTCGGAAGAAGTAAAAATTAGTAACATTCCCGATATTATTGACGTCAATAAACTTATTGGTGTGCTGGAAAATCTTGGTGTTAAGGTTAAAAAACTTCAAAAAGGTCATTTTTCTTTTCAAGCAGATACTGTAAATCTAGACTATTTAGAATCTGAATTGTTTAAAAAGGAAGCAAGCTCTCTTCGTGGCTCCATTATGATTGTTGGTCCACTTTTAGCGCGTTTTGGGAAAGGCTATATACCTCGTCCGGGTGGCGATAAAATTGGGCGTAGACGTTTAGATACTCACTTTGAAGGTTTTATAAAACTTGGGGCTAAATTCCGTTATAATAAAGAAGAATATTTTTATGGTGTTGAGGCACCAAACGGTTTAACAGGTCAATATATGTTACTGGATCAAGCATCGGTTACCGGTACCGCAAATATAATTATGGCAGCAGTATTGGCCAAAGGAACCACAACCATTTATAATGCAGCTTGTGAACCTTACCTACAGCAATTATGTAAAATGCTGAATTGTATGGGAGCAAAAATTACAGGTGTAGGTTCTAATTTATTAGTTATTGAAGGGGTGAAAACCCTTGGCGGTTGCAACCATAAAGTACTACCGGATATGATTGAAATTGGCAGTTGGATTGGACTGGCTGCAATGACCCGAAGTGAAATTACCATAAAAAATGTAAGTTGGGAAAACTTAGGTGTAATTCCATCTACTTTTAAAAAATTAGGAATTAAACTGGAACAAATAGGCGATGATATCTACATTCCTTCTCAAAAACATTACGAAATTCAAAATTATATAGACGGTTCTATCCTTACTATTGCAGACGCACCTTGGCCAGGGTTTACTCCAGATTTATTAAGTATTGTTCTTGTGGTATGTACCCAAGCAAAAGGAAGTGTTTTAATACACCAAAAAATGTTTGAAAGTCGTTTGTTCTTCGTGGATAAACTGATTGACATGGGTGCAAAAATAATACTTTGTGATCCGCATAGAGCAACGGTGATTGGTCATGATTTTAAATCGATGTTGAAGGCTACTACTATGGTTTCGCCAGATATTAGGGCAGGTATTTCCCTTTTAATAGCAGCACTTTCTGCTAAAGGAACCAGCACCATTCATAATATTGAGCAAATTGATCGAGGTTATGAAAATATTGATGAGCGATTGAATGCTATAGGAGCAAAAATTACGAGAATAGAATAAGGTAGTAAAAAATAATTATACGGAATTGTCTCTTAAATAGGATACATTTTTATGGTCAGATTCCATTAAATCCTGTTGTTTTGTTATTATTTTTATTTGTTTAATAGTAATGTTTTTGGAGTTCTTTTTTTGTAAAACTTTTTGATAGGCTTTTTTAACAATTTCTTCACCATATTTGCAATAATCCAAAATTCTTTTGCGACCATAGTTAGAAAGTGCAACATTAATTTTCATCCAAAAAGTAAATATTTTACCAGTTACAGAAAAATTATTTAAAATATCCCCATCTAATTGTTGAACCTCATTTTCAAGTTCTACATTGCATTTTTGACTAGTTTTGATGCAACCTGTAAAAAAAGTTTTTAAATCTTTATAACGAGTTCCTCCATATGCAGTTTTATAAACATCAATTCTATTGTGGTTTATTTCTAGCAACTTTCTTAAAACATGTATGGAAATATTTGTATTCAAAGTTTTTTAATATTAATAATCAGTTAGTTATGCTTTAATTATTTTGCGTGTAATTATAAATTGTTTTTATAATCAGAAGCAATATCCAATCCTGTGTAAGTCGATTTTGTATTGGTAAATTTCAACAAATTACAATTATTAGGTAAATTATAATTTACTTCAGAATTTTTAAATGAAATACTTTCGGTGAAAATGATGGATCTATTTTCTACCCCTTCTAAATTCCATACCATCCTTCTTTTGCTTTTTTCATCTGGTTCACCATATTTTTTTATTAAATATTTTATAGTTATAACTGACTCCTTGGACCAATAATCCATCCAATTTGGCATTGGTTTAACGGGGTAATTTATTATGTTAAAATTATTTTCAGTGTTTGCTATAGAAAATTTAGAAATATTTTGAGCATTTAAATTTCCAAAACAGAGAAAAAATACAAACGAAAGTAAAAAGAGTGAATTTTTCATAATACTAAATTTTAATTTGTTATTCCTCATTTAAGTAATAAAAAAGATATTTTTAAAAACCAACCCTCCTTTTGCCTCACACAAAGAGAAAGGTTGGGGATAAATAATTTTTTTATTTATAATATTCTAATTATCTAAAACAATAGAAAACTTATAATTTAAGTTATGTTTTTTTAATTTATTTTCAAATGTTTTATTCTATTGTTAGAATTATATTAGTAAAATTGTGAAATATAGATAGATATGTTGTTACATTTATTTTTAAAAATGTTATATCTATCCCACTTTTTTGAAGAAATGTTTTTTCAGATTAAAAAATCAGGAAAGTAAAAAGGGTAAGTATGAAATATTTTATTTAATTGTAAAAAATGGAGTAATAGATAGATCCAATAATAAAAAAAGAAGAATAAGAAAATAATAGATTTTTTTTACCACCTAGCTTACTTCTTCATACCCACTTTTGATAATAGTAGAGATCATTTTGAAACGCACATTTGCTTTTATGGTATTTCTTGCGTGAGCGGGAATAATAATAGATTGTCCTGTATCAAGGTGGTTAGAAACATCATTTATCAAAACTTCTGCAGTGCCATCAATAACTTGAATAAAGGTATCAAAGGGCGATATTTTTTCCATCAAAGTTTCGCCGGTATCAAAAGAAACAGCACTTACATTACCCGTTGATTTTTTTATAATGGTTTTAATTAACACAGAGTTGGGTATGTATTCAATAATTTCCACTACAATAAAAACTTTTGATTTTTGGTATTCAAGTTCTTGCTTTGCTAGGTTTTCTTCTGACATTTTTATAGTATTAATTTTTTATAAGAATTAAAATAAATTATTTTAACCCAGCAAAATAATTACATTTTTTGAATTAAAAATCTTGCTAAGTTGGTACAATTTGTTAAATAAATAGCAACTAATAAAAGTTAAAGTTGAAAAATCAAATATTTTCTAGATTTTGACTTCTTTTCTGCTTTAGCTCTTTGTAATAGGATGGTGAAAGTCCGGTAATTTTTTTAAATTGATTGGATAAATGTGCTACACTGCTATAATGGAGTTTATAAGAAATTTCAGTTAGCGTGAGTTGGTCATATAATAGCAATTCTTTTACTTTTTCAATTTTGTGAAAAATAATATATTGCTGGATGGTTATGCCTTTTACTTCAGAAAAAGTATTTGCGAGATAGGTATAATCATAATTTAATTTTTCACTGATGTAAGTAGAATAATTTACTTTAGGAAGTTCATCTTGATAATGAATCATTTCAATAATAATACTTTTTATTTTTTCAATTAAAATACTTTTTGCATCATCTAAAAGTTCTAATCCTGATTTTAGCAGGTTTTTCTTAAGTTCGTCATGCTGCTCTGGAGTAATATCTTCCATTATTTCAGCAGATCCTAATTCCACAATAATGTACTTTAATCCAAGTTTTTTCAACTCTTCTTTAACTAGCATTTTGCACCGCAAGCTAACCATATATTTTATGTACAGTTTCATAAATTACCAGTTTTTTGCATTGCTTGACATATTTAAATGTATAATCTCCAAGTTATAAATCTAGCAATCTTAAAAGAACCTAGTATCTCAATAGTTAAAAATATTTATTGTTAAACAACCTAAATTTTCTTATTTTTTTGATATTCAACTTTTTATTAATTGGATTAATTTAATTTATTATATGCTAATGTCAATCAAAACCAATAAAAATTATTACAAAAAAAACCTGAAATCTTACATATATCCCACTATTTGAAATAGAAAATGGTGCATTATAATTCATTAAATTCTGTATAAAAGTTTCCGGTAGAGAGCTAAAATGGCAAATATTGTAAATCGAATTTTTTGAGTAGAAATGAAAATTACAATCTACCATTTTTTAAATTCTAGTAGAAATATAATAAATTATAAAACTCTGTATCTTATTTAAATAGAGTTAATAAATATAAACAATTTTCATTATTTATATTTAATATTTGTATTTTTTTTAACTTATTGAAGGTAATAATAATTACAAAATTAGGGATGTTTCGAAACCCCTGAAAGAAAAAATATTGACTTTCAATAAAAATAATAAGAATAAGTGTTAATTTTTATTTTGTATGATAATTGTCATATATTTAAGAAGTAATAATTAAGAAATTTACACCATAATATTTTTAAACTGTTTCAACCCAAAAATTATCAATTATAAAATTCAACTAATTATGAAAACACACGCAAAAATTTATTTTTTTATTTTAGGTCTTCTCTTTATGGGTCTCCAAAGTTGTACCCATGATGATCGCGACACAGTAATACCAATACCAATCAATGAAGATCAAATTGCTTACGATGCCGCAGATATGATTAATGGTAGTAGGTTGTATAATGATTTTACAAAATCTGAAACCGGTTTCGTAGCACCAAATGATCCAGCAGTTGTTCTTGAAAACATTACAGGATTTAAAGATTTTTACAGATGTAAACAATGTCACGCTTGGGATCAAAAAGCAAGATTTGCTTCTTACATTAACAGAGCCCCAAATACCACAAGACCTGATGTATCCTCTGTTCAACTTACTAATTTGAAATATGCAGACATAAGTATTTTGTTTGAAAAAATAAAAAATACTGGGGGAGCAGCTGTGGATCCTGCAAGAACTGCAGATGGAACAAACCCTGCATTAGGTGGTAATAATCACCCAGATTATGGAACCATTCTTTCTGATGCATTAATATGGGATTTAGTTAAATTTTTAAAAGAAGGAGCTCTTGATACAGATGAATTATATGCTATAAATACTGTAGGTACCTATCCAACAGGTTCAAGAACTTATACCGATTTAGGTAGAAATGGTAATGCCACTGCAGGTCATGCTTTTTTTGCAGCTAAATGCGCAAGTTGCCATGGTGCTGATGGAACCACAATTGATTTAGGAGGTAAAACCTTAGGAAAATTTACCCGATCTAATCCACACGAAGTACAACACAAAGTAGTTTCAGGGCAATTAGGAAGTTCCATGGGATCTACACCTACTACACTAGAAGAAATGAAAAATCTTTATAAAGCACTTAGCGATCAAACCGCATATCCTGATTAAGCCGAGCAATCTATAAATAAATCTAATTTAGAATTTCGAAAACTTTGAAACAGCTTCTCAAAATTCTAAATTAGATTTCATAAGAAACCAAATAGAAACTAAAAAACAAAAAAAATGAAAAAAATATTTCAATTTTTGCTTGTAATAGGATTAAGTTTGATGACTTTTTCATGTTATTATGATGAATTAGCTGACCAAGCAACCCTTCCGTTACCCCAAAATATATCCTTTCAAGATCAGGTGCAACCAATATTTAATCAAAACTGTGTTAACTGTCATAATGGAAATCAAAATCCGGATTTACGCTCAGGTAATTCTTTTACTGCATTACTAGGTGGAGGTTTTGTAATTCCTTCTGAATCTGAAAACAGTATTTTATATAAAAGCCTAATAGGTCAAGGTGCACCTCTTATGCCGCCAAGCGGAGGCATTAGCCAAACAAAAATAAATGTAGTAAAACAGTGGATTGATGAAGGGGCACTTAATAACTAATCTCAAAAATATACAAATGAAAAGATACAAATCAATTCTTGCAGTAGCGTTTATTTTCCCTCTTATGATTTTTTCTCAGGAGGATGCTGAAGCTACTGAAGAACCAGAAGTAAAGCTAGAAAGAGCCGCTTTTGAAAGTACAGCCCTTATTGAAAGTCAAACCAATGTTCTTAACACAAAAGGAACATTAGAAATGACTATGAATCACCGTTTTGATTTAGTAGATACAGATAATTCTTTAATTGGACTTTATGGAGCTGCAAACATACGCATTGCTTTAAGTTATGCTATTCACGATAGAATAACCGTAGGTTTTGGAACCACTAAAGATAATCGATTACAAGATTTTAATCTTAAAGGTGCTATTTTAAGACAAACCCGAGGTAACGAAATGCCAATAAGTGTTAGTTACTATGGAAACTTTACCATCGATGCCAGACAGAAAAATCAAGGGTTTTTTTACAACACCGAAGATAGATATTCCTTTTTCAACCAATTAATCATTTCAAAACGCTTTACTAGAAATATATCCTTTATGGTTGCTCCTAGTGTGTCTCACTACAATGTTGTAGAAAACACAATGAAAAATGATATGTTTGCAATAGCTTTTGGTGGTCGCGCAAAAATTAGTCCACAAACGTCCATAATAGCCGAATATAATCAACCAATCACTACCTTTGATGTAGGAACACCTGAACCAGGCGTTAGTCTAGGAGTTGAGTTTTCAACAGGATCGCATGCGTTTCAGGTTTTTGTAACCAATTATAAAGGAATTGTAGCGCAAAAAAACAATATGTTTAATCAAAACAATTTTTTTGATGGCGATTTTATGATTGGTTTTAACATAACCAGGTTATGGCACTTATAAAAAAATTATATGAAAAATTCATCTAAAAAAAAGAATCAAATAAGTAGAAGAGGATTTTTACCGATGTTAGGAGGAGGGTTAATCCTTCCTCTTCTCGGTTTTGGGAAACCATCACCTGAGGCACTTGGCGAAGATAGCGATGCTTACCAAACCATGCTTAAAGCAGACGGAACGACGGTAAGAGTTAAAAAAAGTGTATTGGAAAACGCAAAAGTAATTGAAAAAAATATTTCCAATAAGTCCTTTTTGGGATGGTTGAATAAAGATAAATAAAGTTTTATGCAAGAAGATAAAAAGAAATCAAGGCGTAAATTTTTTGAATTAGGAATCAAGTTTGGGCTGCTGGCATCTGTTGGTACAGTTGCTGTTGCAAAAGCATTTGATGACGAAGATAATTCAGAAATGGTTGAACTTATGTCCACCGATGGACATATTATGCAAGTGCCCGCTTCTGAGGTTCATGATATGGGGCACAACCAGCATGATGGTTATGATCCCAGAGTTGGATTTCCAGACAAAAAGTTTGTAATGGTGGTAGATTTGGCAAAGTGTAAAAACGCACTTAAATGTCAGGAATCTTGTAATAAAAACCACTACATCACAGGGGAGAATGCATGGCTGAAAGTATATAAAATGCAGGAGTCTGAAAAAACAGCACCTTATTTTATGCCAACACTTTGCCAACACTGCGATAAACCACCTTGTGTTAAAGTTTGTCCTGTTGACGCCACCTTTAAACGCCAAGATGGTATTGTATTAATTGATAATGAACGTTGTATTGGTTGTCGGTTTTGTATGGCAGCTTGTCCATACTCTACAAGAGTTTTTAATTGGAACGAACCCGATCAACCGGAAGCAGCACATTCAGGAGCTTATACTCCGGATCACACTGGTAAACCAAGTGTAAAAGGTACTGTTGATAAATGTGATTTTTGCCCTCATAAAATTGATATGGGAGAACTTCCTCACTGTGTTTCCGCCTGTCCTAATGATGTGTATTCCTTTGGTGATATCTACGAAGACGCCGTAACAAATGGAAGTGGACAAACCTTTAAATTAAGCGAACTTTTAAAAGAAAGATCTGGTCACCGATTGTTAGAAGGATTAGGTACTGAACCTAGTGTTTATTATCTGCCTCCAACAGAAAGACTCGTTGAATTTGAAGAAGGTATGGAAAACTACACGGAATTTCAATCTGTCAAAAAATCTGAAGAATAATGAAACCATATGATAAATTAATACAAGACCTCGCTCCCCAAAAATTTGGAATGCGAGGCAAAATTTGGGTAGCTTTTTTATTGGTAGTTATTCTAGCTGCATTATACGCTTATTACCAACAATTTGACAAAGGTTTAATCATCACAGGAATGCGTGATTATGCATTGTGGGGAGTATATATTTCAAACTTTGTGTTTTTTGTGGCTATTAGTTTAGTAGGATCTTTAGTTACCGCTATTTTAAGACTGTCTGGAGTTAAATGGAGTACCCCTCTTACCAGAATATCTGAAGTAATTGCTGTAGCGGCTATTATAATGGCAGGATTAACCATAATAATAGATATGGGACGTCCTGACAGAATATATTATATATTTTTGCACGGCAGATTACAATCGCCTATTATTTGGGATGTATTGGTAATTACCACTTATTTGTTAATTAGTATTTTGCTATTGTATTACCCTCTTTTGCCAGATTTTGCTATTCTAAAAAAACACTTTAGTAACAAACCAAAATTGAGTAAATGGTATGGCAAACTTTCCTTAAAATGGTCAGGCACAAAAAAACAAACCAGCATTTACAATTCATCCATAAAAACTCTTTCCGTGCTAATAATTCCTGTAGCATTTGGCATCCATACCGTAACAGCTTGGTTATTTGCCACCACATACAGACCTGGATGGGATAGTACCAATTTTGGACCTTACTTTATTGCCGGAGCATTTGTTGCCGGTGCCGGTGCAGTCGTAGTTATTATGTTTGTTTTAAGAAAAATATATCATTTAGAAAATTATATCACCGATCTACACTTTGATAAAATGGGTAAATTATTGGTTTTGTTATGCTTGGTTTATTTGTATTTTAATGTAAATGAATATTTAATCCCTGCTTATAAAAGTACTAACGAAGAATCTGCACATTTAGAAGAGCTGTTTTTTGGTGGTTATGCACCATTGTTTTGGACTGTTATTATAGGAGGTCTTATTATTCCTGTAATAGCACTTGTATTTCCAAAAGGAAGAAAACCAGTGCCGCTTTTTATAATCGCATTATTGGTAGTACTTGGCGCTTGGTGGAAAAGGTATATTATTGTAACCCCAACCCTGCTTCATCCATTTTTGCCCATTCAAGGGGTACCTGAAAGCTGGAGGCATTATTTTCCTACACCTTTAGAATGGACGATAACTTTTGGTACTTTAGCTTCTGCATTGCTTATAATGACGTTATTATTTCGCTATTTGCCAATTATTCCAATACACGAAACCGCGGAAGAAAGAGGGATTTTAGAACAAGATAAAACGGAAACATTATGATAAAGTCAGTTTTTTTTCAAAACAAATTAGCCATATTACTTTGTATAGCGTTTTATACGTTTATTGGAAGTAATGCATACAGTCAAGACGACAAAATTGGCGCTAGACTTACCGTAGAACATGTGAAAATTGTGAATGAAAATTCATTCATAAAAATATCCGCTATTTTTAAAGGAGAGGAAGGTTTTGAACCTTGCCAGAATTTAAATTTTACTATGTATAAAGTAGAAGTAAACGATGAGGATGAAGAACTAACTTCCGAAATTAAAATAGGTGAGGCATTGACAAACTACGATGGAAAAGCAAAGTTTATCATACCCGCAGAATTTATTTCAACAACCAATGATTTTATTGTTAGAATTGAAGATAGTGAAATTTATGAAGACGATGAAGAAAGCCTAACCGTAACAAATGCAAATATAGAAGCATCTATTGTTGAAATAGATAGTGTGAATCATATACAAGCAAGGTTATTTACTTTAGATAATGAACCCATTGTTGAGCAAGATATTAAAGTAGGACTTAAACGATTATTTGGAAGCCTAACTGTTGGAGAAGAAGATAGTTACACTACCGATGAGGACGGTTCTATTCTTGTACCCATTCAAGAAGGATTAACAGGAATAGACGGTAAATTAACTTTTGAAATAGTTCTTAAAGAAAGTGATGACTTTGGCACGATTATCGCTTATATTAATTCAGATATCGGTGTTCCTATTAAGGATGAATCCACATTCAATCAAAGAACGATGTGGTCACCACCCACTAAGACTCCTTTATTTTTGTGGATAGTACCAAACATTATGTTAGTTGGAATTTGGTCCATCCTTTTGTTTTTAGTTATTAACTTATTTAAAATTTATAAATCTAAAATTTAATTATTATGAAAAATGTGAAATATTTTATGATTATAGGAATCATAGCCATTGGTGCTCTTTCATTTACATCCGCAATTCAAGATGAATGGGTAGTGCCGGCAAAATATAAAACTATGAAAAACCCAACCGATGCAAAGGATAGTGAGAATATGGCGATTGGAAAATCCCTATATGCAAAACAATGTAGCTCCTGCCACGGTAAAAAAGGGTGGGGTGACGGTTCCAAAGCAAAAGAAATGAAAGGTGATTTAGGTGATTTTTCATCAAACACAACCCAAAAAGCTACAGATGGCGAATTATACTATAAAATAACTGTTGGTAGAAATGATATGCCAGCTTTTGACAAAAAAATACCATCAGAAGAAGACCGATGGTTAGTAGTCAACTTCTTAAGAACCCTTGCAAAATAATATCTGCAAGCATTCAGATAAAAAAACCGAACAACTTGTTCGGTTTTTTTATCTCTATTCATGAAATTTATTATGTACTAATAAATGGATTAATTAAATATAATAAAATAATAAAATGAAACAAATACTCTTATTTGGATTTTTAATTTTTGTTTTAACTTTCCTAAGTTGTAAAAACAATTCAACAAATCAAGAAGATGCGACTCTTAATGATACAGAGCAGATACTTCCACAAAGTTTAGAGCGTACTACAATAGAAACTACTACAGAAATTGTAGAAGACTCTTCCGCTATTGTCGAGGAAACCGTAAAAAGCGGAACAACTTCAAAAGAAGTAATAACCACTGAAGTGACAACCACTAAAACAACAGAAAAAACTGTTAAACCGGTTGTTGTAGAAACGAAACCAGTAATAAAAGAAGATCCTAAAAAACCAGAAGTTGTTGTAGTTGAAAAACCAGTGACAAAGCCTGTAGAAGAAAAACCAGTAACCAAACCTGTAGAAGAAAAACCAATAGTTGTTGCTGATCCTTCAGAATGGGTTGTACCTGCAAAATACAAAATCATGAAAAACCCAACCGATGCAAAAGATAGCGAAAATATGGCTATCGGAAAAGCTTTGTATGCAAAACAATGCAGCTCTTGCCATGGTAAAAAAGGATGGGGTGATGGCTCCAAAGCTCCAGAAATGAAGGGTGATTTAGGTGATTTTTCATCAAATACTACGCAAAAGGCTACAGATGGCGAATTATTCTACAAAATAACTTTTGGAAGAAATGATATGCCAGCTTTCGATAAAAAAATACCTTCGGCAGAAGACCGATGGTTAGTAGTCAACTTTATGAGAACTCTTGCAAAATAAAAAATGAAGCTCTAAAATCAAGAAATTCTAATTTGGTTGGTTTTAGAGCTAATTTTTATCCACTTTCGCATATTTTTTAACTATTTCAGTAACATCTTCATACTTTTTCCAAGATTCAGGACGTTTAAAATCCTGACCGGATATAAGTACTTGTGCATTAGGATACTTTGCTTTTACAGCAGCCCAAGTTGTATCTTCCCAATTGGTTTCGTCTAATAATTGAAGTTTTACTTCTTTCAATTTACCGGAAACCGCTTTATCTATTAAAGGCCACCATAGACTTTCTGTTTCTCTATCCCAAAGTACAAAGCCATCTAAACCATTCCATACTTCTGGGTCAAAATAAGTATAGCCACTTAGGGCAAAAGTAAAAATCTTGTCGGCATAGGTACGTTTATATACTGCTCCCAAATCAGCTAAAACACAATATGCAGCAAAAATTGGTTCCCCATCAATATAATCATTAATAACTTCATGCTTGGTTAGGTCTTTTACCGAATAGGCTTTTACCTCATTTCCTTTATGTGCCACTAAAAATCGGTCCTCATTTTTCCAAGTGGAATTAGCTTCTGAAACTGATTGAAATGTTGGTTCAAGCAAGGCAGGAAAAGCTTCTTTTCCTATGCCATAATGAAATTGCTCCGGTTTTAATTCTAAATTATTTATAATAAAAGGTTCTAAATTTTTACCTCCATATAATAACATATTGCCATTTTCTTCAAAAAATTTACCATTGTTAAGTGCAGATGGACGCTGCGAAAATCCTATAAAACACACTAATAACAAACTAAATGGAACGATTTTTTTCATGAGTAAAGCTTTAAAATTGTTTTGTAGTAGTGAAAACTCGAATTTCATTACACAAAAAATTTAATATTTTTTAAAGTTAGCTTACAATATAGGACATATCTTATAAATCTACTAACCTTACTGTATTTATAACACTATTATTTTTTACACCCAAAAATTATTTTTAAAAAAATAAGTAGGGTTTATTTCAAATACATTGTTCTTAACTATATAAAACAAAACTTTAATCATTATGAAAAAATTAGCCCTATTATCCATTTACTTATTACTGAGTTTGTTTGTAATTACTTCTTGTTCTACAGACCCGGTTATTATAGATGACACCACCCAAGAAGGTATTGCAACAAATTCACAACTGGCAAACTTGTTAGTTAGAACTTCAGAAAATAGCAATAATCCAAATGCTATTACTTGTATTAATTTTCAATATCCTATTACATTCATTTTGCTGGATGCTAACAACCAACAAACAGGTACGCAAACTGTTAACAACGATGCCGAGCTTTTGCTTTTTCTTACCACAATTGACCCAAATGGTTCTGTAAGTATTGTTTTCCCAATTAATGTTATATTGGCTGATGGTACTATAGTAGAGGTAAACAACAACCAAGAGTTGCTTGATATTATTGCTGCTTGCGACAGTAATGGTGGCGATGTTCCAGGAAACTTTACCGATATTTTAACCGATGGGGTATGGTTTGTAACCTACTACTTTGAAGATGTGGATGAAACTGACAATTTTTCAGGATATGAATTTTCATTTGCTACAAACAATACAGCTCAAGCTACTACTAGTTCTACAACTATAAATGGAACTTGGAATTTAACTTCAAGCAGTACACCGGATCTAGTTTTATATTTTGGTCAAGCAAGTCCATTAGACAACTTAGATGAAGATTGGCAAATTATTGAAGCAACACCACTTATTATTCGTTTAAAAAATGTAAGCGGTGGCGATGGAACAACAGATTTTCTTACCTATGAACGCACCCCTAATACCGGCGGAGGTTCAGGTGGTGGTTCTACAGAATTAGTGAACACACTTACAACCAACTCTTGGTATGTGAACCTTCTTGAAGAAGATGGAAATAATGAAACATGCGATTATGTTGCTTACCAATTTACCTTCAATACTAACCAAACTGTAGTTGCAGTTAGTACTTCAAATACCGTAAATGGTACTTGGGCAGTAACCACTAGCAGCAGCGGTTTAGACCTAGAAATTAATTTTGAAACCGTTGGCGAAAACGACCCTTTTGAAGATTTAAATGATGAATGGGATGTTACAGCCTTTTCAATGGAAAACATTAACCTTGTTGACATTAGCGGTGGAAATGGTGGTACAGACTATTTAATTTTCGGAAGAAATCCTTATACAAATTGTTCAGGTGGAGGAACCGGAAACGCACAAGAATTAATAGATATTATTATCAGTGGTCCTTGGTTTGTACAAAGCTATGTAGATAGTGGAAACAATGAAACCAACAACTATACAAATTATGTGTTGACATTTGATGCAAACGGTAGCCTAGTGGCAACAAACAGCACGAATACTATAAACGGAACTTGGATTGTAACTACTTCCAGTAACGATGGACTTCATCTAGAATTGTATTTTGGTGAATCATCACCATTTGAGGATTTCAATGATGATTGGAATGTGTCAAATTACACTACAACCTTAATCGAACTCTTTGATGTAAGCGGAGGCGATGGTACAACAGATACCCTTACCTTTCAAAAGTTATAATTAACCTGAATTTGCTAAGTCCGAAAAAGCCATCCACACTCGTGGGTGGCTTTTTTATTGGTTTGGAATTTTCGTAGCCTGCCAGTTTACCACCTGCCAGATACCGTTGCGTTTTAAAAAAGTACCGCTGTTGTAGTAATATTGTATGGCATCACCAGTTTGACTTTTCATTTTAAAAGCAACTATAGCCATATTCCCATAAATATTAATTAGAATTTCATCAGCATTAAAGATGGTTTTTGGTGTGTTTAAAACTTCAGTTTCATTTTCAAATCCGGCCAAAATTTCGGCTTTGCCAAAACGAGTGCCTGCCGAACTTGTATAGATAAGATCTTCTGCCCAAAAGAGTTCGTGAGTATCACGGTCATTATTTGAAGCTCCTTCCAGAAAGTTGTGCAATATTTGTGTTAAAATAATACTATCTTGTGTTTGTTGCGATAATATGGTTTGAACAGTAAAAAGGGAGCATGCAAAGAGTAAAAGTAAAAGTTTGTTCATTTGAATTGGTTATTGATTAATAGATATTTTTTTGTTTTTAGAGTACCGAAATAAATAAATAATACAATAAAACGAATAGAAGTACTACCAATCCCGCTGCCAGAAACCGCAATGATTTATGTACATATTTGAATTTTACATCGGCAATTTTTGAGATGATAAAAATTTGATGCCCCAGTTGGTGAAATAATCTGTCTTCATCTTTACTTATTTCAAAAAATGTTTTAGAAAATTCATCAATGTCTCCAAATTTTGTAATCACATCCCTAAAAAAGAAGATGTTTTTATCAAATCGCGCTTCAAATCGAGGGATAAAACATCGTATGCTGAAATAAATGGAAAGCACCATAAAACAAAACCAAAGCGATAAAAGGATGTAAATAAAAATATTATTAGGAAACTGTTCCAGTAGGATTTCTGCACCTCTATAAATAAAATTTAACAGAATACCATAAAATGAAAGGATTAAACCCGCCTTGAGCTCAGATGCTTTGATTAATGAGGCGACATAATTAATACTGCCCCAGTAATGATCAACCAGATCATCTGTGTGTTTGTTTTTGACTTGAGGTTCTTTTATTGGTTTGGGAGGTGTTTTTTTGTATTCCATCAGAATGAGTGTTAAACAATTGAGTAAATTTAATCAATTACTTTAAAAATAGATATAAATGTGTTTTAAATATGGAAACGCTAATCGTTTCTAGAGAGAAGGAACTGTAAACAACTGATAGCCAGAGGAATTTTTAGCGGATTTTTCTTAAGATTTCTAAAAACAGTTTTTAAAAGGATTTTGTCACGATTCCTTCTTTATAGGGCTTAGAAGTGTTTTTAACCACAAAATCCACAACACCAAGCACCAGTTTCTCTTCTGTAATTACATCTACTTTCCATTGGCCTTCCGTAAGGTTGTTTTTATAAGTATATCCACGGAAACCACGACCACGACCACCGGTAACTTCAAAGCCAATGTCATCAGTTACTTCCCAACTCCTGGTATCAGGATTGTACCATTGCCACCGATGAAAAATAGACTTTTTTAAATCTGTAGGTGCAAAAACAGAAGTAAACACATACACATTTTGATCTGCCTGACGATGAAAATTAACGTGATGTGTACGCCAAAATTTATACCATTCATCCTGCTTGTAAGTAACGATGTATTCGTTATTTTTTTTCTCGACATGATGAGCCACCAATCCGGTGTCCATAGCCATCGGTACCGGTGGAATCAAATTGAAATAGTAAAAAACATTGATGGTTAAGTAGATAGAAAGGATCATGCTAATCAGTTTTTTTAGACTGATTTCAGCTCTTGTGCTTGGGCTTGACCTGTAAATAAATGTGATAAGTGCCAGGGTACACCCCAAACTTACAAACCCGGAAATGATAAAAATCAAGGGATTCATTTCCTTGATTAGTGTGGGAATCATAAAGGCGAAAAAGGTAAAACTTATAAAAAAATAAATACTAAACTGGAGGTATTTATTGGATATTTTCCTTTTAAGAAACTCATTGGCAAACAAGAGCAGCACCAGTAGTATGAAAAAAAACATCGTTTTTGACAAGGACACACTTCTATAAAAGTAGATGACAAAAGCACTTGAAAGCGCTCCAAAGAAGAACTGTATGGCTAGCGGAAAATAGTCGGTATAACGCCCCAGAAGGGTGTTTTCCCACTTGCCGTCTTCCGCTAAATTAAATAAATAGAGTGTTATCGATAATAAGGTCATATGCGAGCAAAGCACCATCGTATCATAAAGACGGTCTATGCGCCCTAAAGTCAAGGTGTCAAAAATAAAACCCCCCATAAAAAAAAGAATGGGAGCATACTTTTGATTGCGAATAGCATACTTTCCAATAGCACTGTTTCTATATCTTACTAAAGCTCTTTTCATACTCTTTTTAAGAGCGGCAAAAGTAGGGTATTTCTTTGATATTAGTATTCATAAAAAAAGGAAGCAATGGAAATTTCAGTAGGCAGTATTGTAGCCTTCCATTTTTTTTCGGCAATCAAAATCCCAATCACCACCATCAGGATTTCGCCAATGACGTATTTTAGGTAATTAGCGGTTTTCCCTTCTTGCAGGAGTTTTTTTTCGGATATTTCTAAAGAGTTTTAGTATAGTCAATGGCGTTATTCAAATTGATATTCTTTTTTAATAAGGTCTATTAAATCTAAAGCAGCCTCATTCCGTTTATCACAAACGATTTCAGATATTTTTACTACGCCATAGATATATTGAGCACTTGCCAAAAGTTCGTTAATGATTTCTCTATTTTCTGTAATTAGGGTTGAGGCATCTGTATTTTGATGTTTTCGTTCTTTTAAGATTTTTAGCAAAACCTCGCCATCAAAAACTCTCCCAACTGCTTTTAAATAATCGGCCAGCCAAAGTATAGCGGCTTCATTGTATTGTTGGAGTTCAGATAAGGAGTTATAGTATTGAGAAATGCCATCAGCAACTTTATGGTTTTTAATAAGTTTTAATTGTCCAGAACTTTTCATTTGCTCAAAAGTGCGCTCAACCGGTTGAGCACGACTAAATTTTGTGGTCATCATTCTAGCCCAATAACTGGTTTTACTTGTGTATTCTTTTCTGTCTGGTTTTTTTAGATAAAATACCAATGAATCAATATATTGATAGACAACAATATTGTTTGTTGCATATTTGGAATATATTTCGGAATCGTTTTGTAAGTCTTCTAAAAGATTTTTCATGTAGTTTCTTTCAATTTTAGTATTTACTTGCTCTTCATTCCAATTATTGATGCTTAACGCAATCAAAATTCCAACAACCACCAACACAATTTCACCAATGGCGTATTTAAGGTAATTAGTGGTTTTACCTTGTTCTAGGAGTTTTTGGCGGATGTTTCTAAAGAATTTTATCATTGGTTGGTTATTTACTTTATTATCTTCGTGAATCTAGTTCTTTTGTAATTGCTGTATTTAGTTCATTACCTGCTTTTAAAATGCGCCTGAACACTTCTCTTCGGTAAATATTACTTTCATTTTGATTTGAATTTAGAGCGTTTTCAAGAGATAAATACGTTGTGGATTTTGGATTGTTTATCCACGCGGTATCTAGTGATTTGATATCGATACGAGGATGCCTTAGTTGTTTTTCCAATAGTTGAGCAGGATACATGGCTGGGTCTTGTTCCCATATTTTGTTTTGTGAGCTATTCACACTTCGGATGTATTCTATATGCGCTTCAACCAAATTATAATACTTATTAATTCTTTTTTGCAATTCTTTATTCTTCATCGTGTACATACTTCCCGAATTTATCATTTCGTTATAGGTGTTCCTATTAATGAATAATTCGTTCCAAAGGCCACTAGTTAAGCTTAATACCGAATCTATGTCTTTAATCGTTTTAGCTTTATAGAATAATTCTATACCAAGTGCTGCATCCATTTCTTTTTTTGCATAAAGAGAATCTTGCCGTTTTAAACCCGAAATATCAGCTTCGATATCATTTTTTAAATTGACTAATAAGGCGACTTCTTTTTTAGAAAGATTTGTATTTTCATTCCAATTGTTAATTTGCAGGGCAATTAAAATTCCAACAACCACAAGCACAATTTCACCAATGGCATATTTAAGGTAATTGCTGGTTTTGCCTTCTATCAGGAGTTTTTTACGGATGTTTCTAAAGATTTTTATCATTTTTTCTTGTATAACATTTTTTTTCCTCCGTAAATTAGCGATAAAATTCCAATAAAAATTGCAGTGGCAACCATCTCATTTTTAGCAAGGTTGGATAGAAAATAGCCAATAATTATAACCGACAGCATTGGAACCGTATAGCCACCGAGAATTTTAAAAGTTTTTATTTTTGAATCTCCGTATGCTGTTTTTCTTAGCTTTATAACCGCAATAGCTACACCTAGGTAAATAATTAATATAGCGGCACTGGAAATAATTGCCAGTTGTTTGAATCCGCCAAAAGAGGCAAATACGAATCCTGTAGCAGCATAAACTATAATGGCTATATATGGAGTCACATATTTTTTATGAACAGAAGAAAGGATGTTGAATGGTATTACTTTGTCTTTTGCGGCACTAAACAATATTCTGGGCGTACTTAGCAATGCGCTGCTTAGCGTGCCAAATATAGAAACTCCTGCACCAATGGTGATTAATGTAAGTCCGATAGGTCCAAAAATTTGGTTCGCCAATTCGCCCAAAGGGTTCTCCTGAAATGTTGCCAAGGCATTTCCCAAAACGCCCTGCGCGACCGTTTGAATAAGTATGTAAAGTATTAAAACTCCTGCAATGCTGATAAATATGGCGCGTGGAATTGTTTTTTGAGGATTTTTTATTTCTCCGCTGATGGACAAACCCGATTCTGCTCCTTGAAAGGCGAAGAAAAGAATCAAAGAGATTTCGCCTAAATCCTTTAAAGACGGGATAGTTTCCCAATAAAGGTTATGTATTTCAATATCTTTAAAACCAATAAAAACAATGGCCAATAAAGGAATTATTTTGATAATGGTAATCATCATTACAAACCGCACCCCTTCTTTAACGCCTTTAATATTAATAAATGCCAATCCTGAAAATAGCAATATAAAAAACAAAGTTTTAACCAGTTTATACTGAAAAAATGGAAAAACAGCGCCAATAAGATCAGCCAGCGCATTGGCAATAGCTGCATCACTGGATATCATTGAAATTAAAAACAATACTGCAGCTAAAAATCCGGCATATTTTCCAAAAGTCTCTTCAATATAGGCATAAGCACCGCCCGGATGTGTAATTTTACTGCCCACTTCCGCAAAGCAAAGCATTACCAAAACCACCAAAAAACCACAAAACAAATAAGCAAAAATACTTGCAGATCCCAGGCCTGCAGCCACAATGCCGGGAATTACGAATATGCCTGCACCCACTATTGTATTAATGATATTGGATGACAAGCCCCAAAGTCCAATGGATCTTTTTAATGTTTCTTTTTGTTGTTCCATAATTTTTTTACAAATAACTCAACCACCATTTATCTTTATTATTGGCTTTATAAATCATATATTTTTTACAGAAAGGGTAGAGCAGGAGTACTACGCCAATCCAAACCATATAAACAACAAACAGAGAATAGCCATAGGTAATAAGACTTGCATTGCTGAAATTTTCAGCATTCAAAATCATAAAATGCCAATCTCCACCAAAAACAATCATGCCCGCAATTGCCAAAACGTGGATTACAAAAACATGGAGAAAATAGTAGAAAAAAGGGACCCTTCCAAAAACCAAAAAGAAATCTGTGAGTTTGTTTTTTGTGTTTTCAAAAATGTAGAGAAACAGAAATGCTGGACCCATCGTAATGCAAATGAACAATAGGGACGGAGGGTATTTGGTTACGTTGAAAAAGGATAAAATGGTTTTAGTAGTTGTATCCTGAATGGTCCACGGAACCAAATCGCCATAAATATTCAGGCCTCTTAAAACAAAAAATAGAATAAGAGCTCCAAAACCTATAAGTAATAACCAATTACCACGGACCTTTACATCAAAATCCATTTTATAAAATGTTCCGAACAAATAGCCCAGAGCCATCAAACCAATCCATGGTATGAGAGGATAATGCAAAAAAACCAAATGATTTGAGCTAAAAGCCAAAGCGTTTTCTTGGTGTAAAAGATACCAAATAATGTTTTGAAAACTTTGACCTTGCATTACGATGCCATCCAATAAATTGTGTCCGGCAATCAAAACAATTCCTATTATCAGAATGATTTTTTTCGGTAAGTAGATAAGAAACGAAAGGCAAATCATACTGAATCCGATAGCCCAAATTACTTGGAAAATCTGAAGGCTATATGTTAGGTCAAATGTCCAAATAAGGTTGTTCGCCACTATTTCCAAAAAAATAAGCCAGATTCCCCGAGAGAAAAGGAATTTAAAAAGCTCCGGTTTTGTTTTTTTGCTGCCATACAGAAATGCTGAGGTTCCGGCTAAAAACACAAATACCGGCGCACAATAATGTGTTATAAATCGGGTGAAAAATAGTGCTGGAGTGGTGGTTTCTAGGTTGGTGGGATCAACAAAAAAGGAACCGTAATGAAAATAATCGCGCACATGATCTAAGGCCATAATGACCATCACAACGCCGCGAAGGACGTCTATGGATTCTATTCGGTTGGTTTTTGGTTTCATTGGTTATTAGTTAGTTGATTTGCTTTTCAATACCTTTATTTAAATTCCCCTTCATTAACATCCTTAATAAATTTTATCAATTCACTGAAATAGGTTTGCGGATCGTCAAATTGTGAACAATGGCTTCCGTTGGTGGTTACACTTCGTCCTTTTTGCACCGAAGTAGCCATCCATTGCATATATTTTGGGTCCATAGTGTCGTATTTAGCGCCAAGCATTAAGGTTGGGACTTTAATTTCTTTGAGCCTATTGGATACATCCCAATTTTTTAGGGAGGCATTACCTGTCATACCAAATTCACTGTGGCCTTGCATAAAAACATAAATATTTGGGTTAAGATGCTCAAAAAGTATGTTGATGGATTTTGGCCATTTTTCCAAAGGCATTCTTAAAATGTGTTGTGTGTAGTAATGATTCATTAAAAGCTCGCTATATCTCGGATTGTTAAAATCGTTTTTGGCTTCCATAGCCATAATTTCCTTAAAAACTTCAGGATCCATTTGTGGACCTAAAACCTCATTGGCATATTTGGTATAAGCAGGAGCGCTTGCCATCATATTGGATATAATGAGTCCTTTTAAATTATCCTGATATTTCAAAGCATATTCCATCGCCAAAATTCCTCCCCAAGATTGTCCCAGCAAATAAAAATTGTCTTTATTCAAATGCAACGCTTTGCGTACTTGCTCTACTTCTTCCACAAAATGCTCCGTTGTCCATAAAGTAGAATCATTTGGCTTATCGCTATAATATGATTCTAATTGATCGTAGTAGATATATTCAATTTCCTCGTTGGGAAGATAACCGTCAAAATTTCCAAATTGTTCGTGAGTGCCTCCAGGTCCGCCGTGCAGCAGCAAAACACGCATTTTCGGATTGTTGCCCACACGTTTTGTGTAAACGTTAAAGGTGCCTTTTGGTGTGGTGATGGGAATCATTTTAATGCCGCCTGTTAGTTGATCATCGCTTTTGGAGTAATCGAAATAGGTTGATTTGCAATCGGTTTCGGTTGCGGTTTGCTGTTTTTCTTGGCAGCTTAAAAGTAGCGCTGCGAAAATGATTATAAAGTAAAATGTGTTTTTCATAATTGTTTGGTTTTAGTTATTTTTTTCATTGGCTTTTAAAACTCTTAAAAAGTTTTGGCCTAAAATTTTATGAATATCTTTTTTACTATATCCTTTATCTAATAATGCTTTTGTAATGAGGGGATAAGTGGTAACATCATCCAATTGTTGAGGCGTTAGGTTGATACCGTCAAAATCAGAACCCAAGCCAACAAAATCAACACCAACTAATTTTGCTATATAATCAATATGATCTATAAGCATGGATAAAGGTGGTCGCATGGATTCTGTTTCTACTTTATATTTTTTATATAGGTAATCCATGGAATACCATTCATCCATGCCACTTTTCATCAATGAATCTAATTCTACTTTATGTTTTAGTAAAAAAGCGGTTTCTTTTTCGTCAAAGCTAGGGTCTATAAATCCTGGATGAAAATTGACCTGAATGACACCACCATTTTTGGCAATGGCTTTTATTTGGTCATCTTTTAAATTACGTCTGTGAGGCACCAAACTATAAACGGAGCTGTGAGAAGCGATTATAGGTTTTGAAGTCAAGTTTATTACATCCCAAAAGGTTTGATCGCCAGAGTGACTCACATCTATCAACATACCAAGCTGATTCATACGTTTAACGACCTGTTTACCAAAATCATTTAATCCTTTGTGAGTTAAATAAGGATTAGTCACTTCATCAGCAGCACTGGTTGCCCATGAAGGTGCCACGTTATGCGTTAAGGTTAAATACCGAGCGCCTCGATGGTATAGGGCTTCTAATTTTTTTAGGTCATCTTCAATCATGTGTCCCCCTTCCACACCAAACATGGCTGCAATTTTATGCTGTTTTACCGCCTTTATGAGTTCGGAATAGTTGGCAACTTTTTCAATTTTATTTGGGTTGCGAGATACAACGGCATCTAAACTGTCCATTTCCCTGTTTGCGAGATCATAGGCTTTTTTTGTGCCGCCGTCACTATATACTGAAAAGACTTGTACATCCAAGCCGCCTTTTTTCCAGCGAGCTAAATCACTATGCGTTTTTCCGGTTAAATCTTCATCAAATGAAAACCCTTGGTCAACAGCCTTCATTAAAATATCATTGTGAGTATCTATAACGATGGCTTTGTTGTGGATTTTTTGATAATTCTGGGCGCTTAGTTGAAAGGTCGTAATACTGAAGAAGATGAGTAATTTAGTTTTCATTTTATGAGATTATTTTTTTTAGGTTATTAGTGTTATTTTATTGAAAGTTAATTAGTTTTTGGTTTCATTCCAGTTATTAATTCTCAAAGCAATCAAAATCCCAATCACTACAAGGATGATTTCGCCAATGGCGTATTTAAAATACCTGGTGGCTTTGCCTTCATTAAGAAGGTTTTTGCGTATTTTTCTAAAGAATTTAATCATTTTAAAGCGTCTTAAGTTCAGTTTTTATATCCTGAATTAACCTATTCATTCTGGCATCGCTATTATCTATAAACTTGACTGCGATTTTTGTTGTTGTTACTTTGTAAGCCAGCACATTCTGTATGAGTATTAAATTTTCTTCTTTGGATAGATTTTCAAACAAGGTGTCATCCAGAAATTCCAACGAAGAATTGAATTCCAGCACACTGTAATCTTGAACAAATTCATTTAAACTGGGGCTAATCACAATAAGATTTCTGACAATAAGCTCAATCCACATTTCCTTATAAGTATTTAACGTATTGTTATTAATTACATCACGATCTCTTTTTTGAATCTGATAATGTTGAAGGATTTGATTCTTGAGTTCCTGATTCGAGATTAGAGCGATATTTCCAGATGAGGTAAGATCTAAGAATGTAGCTTCATACGCACCATAGGTTCTTCCAATAGGAAGCGTACTAAGTACAGACTTTATTTCATTTCTTTGATCTAAACCTACTTTAAACCGGATGCTGATGTAGTCAATAAGTTTATCTTCAAAAGATATATGGGCTGTAATTGCATTACGTTGCGTACTATTTTCTTGTTTTTGCAGCAATAAATCATCAAGAATAAACTTTAGATAAACAGCTTCTTGTGATTTTTGAGCTTTGCTTTCTTTGAAGTTATTGACCTGCAATGCGATTAAAATTCCGATGACAACCAGCACAATTTCACCTATGGCATAAAAAATGTAATTACGAACTTTGCTTTGCTCGATGAGTTTTTTGCGGATGTTGCGGAAGAATTTTATCATTGTTATTATTTTTTATGCCCACGCTCGCCCCCAACCCCTAAAGGGGTGCCTGCGCGCAGTTTTGAGTTTATAAATTCGATTGACTTTTCAAATTGATTTAAAATTTCTTCATTTGTAAATCTATATTCTGTGATATCGACACTTTTTATATACTCAGTCCTTTGAGTATCTAATTCTTTTTGTTCTTTATTGAGGTGATAGCCTCCATCAACTTCTATGGATAATCTGAGTTTGTGACAGTAAAAATCCAAAATATATCCTGCAATAGGATGCTGTCTTCTAAATTTAAAACCCATTGGCTTTGTTTTTAAATAATCCCATAATTTTATTTCAGGTTCAGTCATATTTTCCCGAAGCTTGGCAGCATTTCTAAACACTTTTGGTGTTGCACCATCGTGCATTCCTGATATTTTTAGTGGATCGTTTTTCATAGTTCAAATTTAGAAAACCCACCCTTTAGGGATGGGGCAAGGTTTTCGGCAATCAGAATCCCGATCACCACAAGGATAATTTCGCCAATGGCGTATTTAAGATAGTTTGTGGTTTTACCTTCATTAAGAAGGTTTTGACGGATTTTTCAAAAAATTTTTAACATAGATTCATTATTTATTTAAATCCTCACAGATTGTTGAAATCTGTGAGGATGTAGCGATGTTTATTTATTCTTCTCAATCCAACCTCTCACTTTTTTCTGCAGCATCGCCAGAGGAATGGTGCCATCTTCCAGCACAAGGTCATGAAAAGCCTTGATATCAAATGCTTCACCAAGTGCCTGTTCGGCTTCGCTGCGCAGGTTCAAGATTTCAAGGGCACCCACCATGTAAGAGGTAGCCTGACCCGGTGCGGCAATGTAACGATCTGTTTCTGCAACAGTTTGGTTGGGCGTAAGTGTTGTGTACTGCGCCAAGTAATCAATAGATTCTTGACGGGTCCAACCCATTGCATGCATCCCTGAATCCACAACTAGCCGTGCTGAACGATGTGCCTCACTGGCCAGCCATCCCACTCGCGATACATCTGAAGTGTACAAACCCATTTCTTCTGCCAGTCGCTCTGTGTATAGCGCCCAACCTTCCCCAAATCCGGAAAGAAAAAAATAACTGGTTATGGGATGAATTTCTGCTCCTGCCTTAGCAACATACATCTGAAACAGGTGCCCGGGATGGGCTTCATGAAAGGAGAGCGATTCTACAAAGGACTTTGATTGTGTTTCCGGCTCATAGGTGTTGATGATGTATTGTCCAACACTTTTCTCATCACGAGATGAAAAAAGGGCTTGACCCAGGGGTGCATTTTTTTCCTGATAGGAGGGATAGGGTACTACTTCAACGGTCATTTCGGGCACTTTTCCGAACCAATTTGGAAGTGCAGCTTCTGCACGCTCTGTGACTTCTTCAGCCATTTGGATGATTTCTTCCCGGCTTGAAAAGCGATATTTCGGGTCTTCCTTAACGATTCTCAAAACTTCAGCCGGATCGCTTGTTCCAAAACTGCGTTCCCCAATCTCACTGAGCTGTTGTTGTATTTTTTCCATTTGGTCAAGACCCATTTGATGAATGGTTTCAGCCGAAAGAATTGATGTAATATGAAATCGGGTGGAGGCTTTGTAACAGGAGTCACCGTCGGGAAGTGCATTTGCACCCACCTCAATTCTTGCATTTGACAGATATTCGTTCTGCAGGTAGTCTCTGTATTCCGCTATTGCGGGATTGATTTCCATTTCAACAAGTGCAGTGAGACGCTCGTGGAATTCAGGAAAATCCTGTTTACCAAAGCTTGCAAATGGGGATTCGTCAGCCGGTGTACTAAGCAGAGCGTCCATCTGCCCAATCACGGCTTCAACGCCGGTTTTTGGTGCCGTATAGCCAAGACGAATTCCCTCCTTGAGGTTGATTGTTTCTGCACGTATGAATCGCGGCAACTGGGTTAATCTTTGATAGAGATTGTCGCGTTGACCCTCTGTTTCAATCGGCAGGGAGGAGAAGGCGAAGGGAAGTTCATTTTGCCATCCCGTGTAGGTCGGGCTTACTTTCCAAAGCTCCATCCTGCAGGTTCTCACACCAATGGAGGCTTCAAGCAGTTCCCTTAAAAAACCGTAGGTAATACTTTCGGGCATCCCGTTGAGTGCATTGCGGTCAATTGCATTCAACTCATCCAAAAGTTGGTTTTCGGTGGCTTCCCATTGCTTTAGAGCAGTGAAGGATCTGTCGCTAAGTTTCTCAGGGTACAGGTCAGGCGCACCAACCATTGCAGCAAGTTCAGGGAATGTGGTAAAGAAAGTTTCCACATACCTGTCTGCCAAATTGTTGACTTTTACTGCCGGATTGGGTGGTGTTGAGCAAGCAGAAATTAAAAGGATTGTTGCAAGGAAAAGAAACGTTTTCATAAGGCTTTTAGTTTTGGTAGGTTTTAACTCAAAAAAAATTTTGTTCTAAGATGGAAGCACATCAATAAATAATGTTGTCCAGTATTTTATCTAAATAGCGTTCCTTCATTGCTAAATTTTTATCTACCATAAAAACGTTGTATATTTCTTTTCTGAGGGCTACAAGTTCCATAACATCATAATAATGGTATCCTATTGCAGCTTCAATTTTTTTTAAACTTTTTTTCTTTTTGTCACCTTTAAATTCCTCATAGATTTTATCAAATGTTTCCTGAGTGGTTTTTGACTTTATCAGTTCGATTTCTTCGGGTGTTTCTTCTCCATCTGCTTTGGCACATAAAAGCAGGATGTAGATTTTCAATTCTTCTTTCGTCCAGTTTTTGTGATTGTTTTTCATTTTGTAAAAGGTTTAATTATTATTATTGGTTTGTATTTTTAATGGAATACATTTTAAAATTGAAAGTAAATAAATTGTTCACCATTGCCTTGTGCAATCATAATCAAGAACACCATAGTTGCCCACGCGACTGCAAATAGCCAAACCGGTAAATTTTCGGCTACCCTTTTTACTGTGTATCGGCGCATATACCAGTGGGTAATAAACAATACCAATATAAGAAAAAATACTTTGAGCAAATCAAAATACTCTAGTAGCAACAATCCATCTGGATTTAAAAAAACCATGGATTCAATCATGTTTATTGCAATGCTAAATTCGTTTGCGCGAAAAAACACCCAGGTAAAATTGATGCAAGTGAATGTTAAGAACGCAAAAAAGATTCCATTCCAAAACGTAATTTTTACAGGCACTTTGTGTTTCAGTGCTTTTTCGATGATTAGGTAAATTCCGTGCAAGGCACCCCAAACCACAAAGGTCCAGGCTGCACCGTGCCAAAGCCCACCCAACAACATGGTAATCATCAGTGCGGCATACATTCTGATTACCCCAAACCGGTTTCCTCCAAGTGGGACGTATAAATAATCGCGCAGCCAGGTGGAGAGTGAAATGTGCCAGCGCTTCCAGAAATCTGAAAAACCAATAGCGCCATAGGGGTACATAAAGTTATGCGGCAAGATAATGCCCAGCATCATAGCAATACCGATGGCACAGGTGGAGTAGCCGGCAAAGTCAAAGAAAATTTGTCCGGAGAATGCCAGTGTACCCGCCCAGGCATCCCAGAAATTCAAAGCTTCCTTGGCTCCAAAAACGGTATCAGAAGTATCGGCCAACAGGGTATCTGCCAATACCACTTTTTGAAAGAGCCCCAAAGTCAATAAAAACAGTCCCCAGATGAATTGCTCTAAAGTGGCTTTTTTTTCTTCGTAAAACTGGAACATCAGTTCTTTGGCTCTTACAATAGGACCCGCCACCAACTGGGGAAAAAAGGTGACATACAGTGCAAAATCCAAAAAAGTTTTGGCACGTTCTGTCTTTTGATTATACATATCTATGGTGTAAGACATGGTTTGAAACGTATAAAACGAAATACCCATAGGTAAAAGAATATCCAAAGGTTGTGTTTGATAGCCATAACCGTAGGTATCTGCAACAGCCGTAAAATTATCCAGTAAGAAATCACGGTATTTAAAAAATGCTAAAAAGCCAAGGTTGACCACTAAACTGAGCAACAACCACAGTTTTCGGTTACGCAGGTTTTGCTCAACTGCCAATTTATTACCGGCAGTCCAGTCCACCACTGTTGAAATCCAAAGTAAAATAACTAAGGGCGGATTCCAGAATCCGTAAAACACATAACTGGCCAGCAGTAACATTCTTTTTTTACCGGTCCAATTAAAGATTTTGGTATAGTAAAGAACCAACACTACAGCCAAAAACACGAAGAAACTTAGTGAATTGAATAACATGATTAGTTGGTTTTTAGGTTAGTGATGAGGTTTTCTTCCAAAAGTATTTCAACCAGATTCCTGGTAAAAATATCGGCATCAGTGGCAGATAGGTGCGACCATTCAATGGTTTTGAAGTTTTTGAGCTTATCGTAATCCTGATAATGAATGGCGGGTGTATTCGCTTGGGCAACCAGTTCTTCCCAAAACTCAGGTCGGGGAGTTATCATGCGTTCCAATTCATCAAAAAAGCCATCAGAAGGTGAACGCAGTAAAATAACTTTACCGCCACGGGCTTCAAATTTTTCCAGGTTTTTTAAGAAAAATGCAATTGTTCCTTCTTTGTCAGGTGGTGGTGGTTTGGGTTCAGAGGTAAGCATCGATTTCCAAACCGCCTTGATAGAATTGGCAAATGCGGTATCGGTGACCATGCGTTCTTTCATACGCACATTTCGATACCTATCAATATCCTGAAACCTTCTAAAAGGTGGTTCTTTTGGTTTATCTATACGGTTGGGTAATTTGATGGTGTTTAACAACGCTTTTAAATTGATGTCGTCATACCAGGCTTCATCATCATTGGATAGGAACGCCAATGAATTTTGTAAAGGAATGGACAATATAAAATTGAGACGTTGTGCATAAGTTCGGTCTTTGTAAAACTCAGATCTTGATGACGCCCTTGTCCAGGGCGGGGCTTGCTCAAAGGTGGTAGAAAAAAACAATGGTGGGGTGACCCCAACGATTATGGTACCTTTAAAATTGGTGTTTTCAACGATATCGTGAAAAGTGGGTAGCGGTGTAGATCCGGCATTCGCCAGTTGAATGGGTTTGATACCTGTTAAGGCCTCCCATTGATGCAGTTGAATATTAAAAAGTACACGGGATGACCCGATGATAACCACATCATTTTCTGATGCTTTTTCTACTTTTACCCGCGTTTTGGCCCAGAGGTACTTGTCGTCATCCAAATCAGGAACATAGCCTTGTGCTCGCCAGTAAAGCTCCCAGACGGTGATGCTTATCAGGCTTAAAATCACCGTGAGGATTAAGGTTTGTTTTAGTTTCATGCGTTGGTTATTAGTTGGTTATGATAAATATAAATTTTTTTTATAAATAACTCAGCCACCCGTATTGCCGATTGTTCTTTTTAAAATTCCAATACCATTTACATACAGGATATAAACTCACGACCACAAACAGCCAGATCAGGTACACAACACCCAGTGAAAAGCCATAGCCTTGTAATTCTGTTACAAACCCAATCCACACGTCAATAACCATCAGTTTTGGGTCATAGCCGGTTAGATATACGGCCAAAACGGCCAACAGATGGATCCAGTAAATGTGAATGATGTAAAAAAACATGGGTACTTTCCCAAAAAGAATCATTACATCATATAATTTTCCCTGAAATCTTTCGGCTAATGAAAGCACAATTAAGGAGGGTCCCAGCGTAATCAATAAAAACAAGAGTGATGGCGGATATTTGGTTACATTAAAAAAGGAAAGCACTGTTTTTGAGAAATCATCATAAGTGGTCCATGGCACCAAATCACCATAGATATTTGCGAAACGCAAGACAAAGAACAATACAATTGCTGAAAAACCTATGCTTAGTAAGAATCGATGTCGTTTAGCGGTATCAAAACCCGATTTATACAAATCACCCAGATAATAGCCCAATGGCATGACAAAAATCCAAGGAATGAGTGGATAGGCTATAAAAAGACTCACTTGTTCCGTAAGTTGAAAAGGAGCCATAACGTGCAAAACTGTCCAAACCTCATTATAGGTACTAGTTGTAAAACCATCTAAAGCATTGTGTCCAAAAATGGCAATCAAGCATATTGCAATCATCAGCTTTTTAGGAATATGGATAAATAAAGCCAAAAAAAGCATGGAGGCACCCAAGAGCCAGATGACTTGAAATAGTATAGAATTAAAATTGAACTGAAACCGCCAGGCAAAGCTAATCACAACTATTTCTAAAAAAATTAGCCACACACCTCTTTTGAGGAGCCATTTACTTACGGCGTTTTTTCCTATCTTTTGTTGTACAAAGAAGGCAGAGGTTCCGGCGAGTAACACAAATACCGGGGCACAAAAATGAGTGATGAATCGTGTAAAAAACAACCAGCCATTCGTCTGTTCTACATCAGTAGGGTCGAAGTAGAAATTATCTATGTGAAAATAATCCCTTACGTGGTCTAGAGCCATTAAAACAATGACGAAGCCTTTTAAAAAATCTATGGACTGTATGCGGTGTGTTTTTAAAGTCATATAGTTCTAAATTTTTTCATCAATTCTTTCCCATAGAGAGGTTTAGTTTCGGTGAATTTTTTAAATAAGTTCCTTTCCAGCCTGCGTATTTCCATTTATCATCTTCTTTTATAAATAGGGCTATGTATAAAAATTCTGCCACATGTTCTCCGTCAAAATAGGCTTTGGATCTTCCGTTGATAATGCCAAACTCGCCATTAATTCTTATCTTTTGATCAAAGAATTCGAAAGTGGCCTTTTCTAATCGTTTAAGTTGGTCAATGTCCACAAATAATTCCTCCTGCATTTGGCCGGTACCCTCCTCATTCATGGCTACATAATTGTTAGAAACTTCTGTTTTAAAATAGTCATAGTCGTCTGAAAAGGTTGTGTTTGCCCACATTTCGGTGAAAGCAGTTTCAAGTTTTTTTTGTGAGCTTTTAGAAGCATTCGTTTGTGCTGATAAGTAATGCATGCTTATGAAAGTGATGACGATATATACTAATGTATTTTTCATTATGCTTTTTTCTTCATTATTACTTTTCAGCATCTGCCAATTTCCCCGGTATAATTTATTACGCTGTTAATGCCAGTTTTAATTTTTTACTTGTCTTGAAGCTGTCTTTGATACACTTCAGCATCGTAGCTTCCCACTGACTTTTGTACAAGCCCCTTATCATTCATCGTCCATTCTTCAAACCCACTAAAATCAACTTTGTTTCCGGTTCCTCCGGGTCCGGTATTGGTTCCCTTGAAAGTCCAGTAATATCTATAGGTATTTTCCTGTACTGTTAAGCTATCCATCGTTAATTCCATATCAGGAAAAGCCTCCATATAGGATTGCGCAGTTGCTGCTATTTGTTTTCTTCCAACCGCCGGTTTTTTGTTGTTTACCACAAGTGATCCATCCTCAGCATAAAATGAGGCCATTTTTTCGGGCTGTTTACTGTTCCAGGCAGCCGTGTAGTCCTTTGCAAATTCAAGCATTTTTTTGTATTCATCCTTTTCCGATTTACATGCAGACATCATTGAAATGAATATTAATGGCACTATTAAGTTTAATAATCTTGTGTTCATATTAATTGACTCTAACGGGTGTTTAGTACAATACCATTATTTACTCACTGCATCATTTAATTTTTTTGTATCCACATACTGCTGAAAACCAATGATTTTTCCATCTTTTAAAGTCCAAAGATGGGCTACTTGTGCATTGTAAAGTTTGCCGGTTTCCTTAAATTTTGCATTATAGCGCAGGGTGGCCAGAATTTTATTGTTGCTCATTTCGTGCAGCTGAATATCTTCCAGCTTAAAATAGTCATGCTCTGCACCTGCACGTGCAAAAACACCGTTCAGCACGGCCTCCGGACCGATATAAGGGTTGCCATCTGCGTAGGGATTGCTTTCTGCCTCGTACCAAACGACATTGGCATCCAAAGCACCCAGCACGGCAGGGATATCACCTGCGGAAAAGGCTTTGTAAAGCCCGTCAATAATGGTCACGTTTTCATTGTTGACAGTTTCTTGGCTGAAAGCGGTAAGGCTTACCATTACCAGCATAATTGTTGCTAATTGTATTTTAATTGTTTTCATGTTGTTTTGTATTAAGTTGTTTTTCTATGTTATTTTTTGGTTTTAGGTTATGATAAATTTGGAATTTTTAAGTTCAAAATTTTTGTTTAGAAACTATAAAAACAATTTATTAAAGCGCATGTTCTAAGCTGGTTTTATGTTATTCTTTAATGCTATTCACTTCAATCCAATAACTATCCGGGTCTTGAAAGAACACTTGTCTGATTCCGTCAGGTCTTACGTTAATTTTATTGAGGTTGCCGGGGAAATCAGAATACGCAACTTTCCTATCTGTAAGTTTTTGAACAAATGCATCAAAATTGGCAGTTGATAAAGCAAGGTGAATGGCTTTATTCGTCTTAATATCACCTTCTACAAAGGATAGCAGGTGTAATTCTTTTCCATCTCCCAATGAAATCCATTTTACATCATTACGATTTGTGTTCAATGGAATTATTTTCAAATTGAGAACGGTTGTGTAAAATTCGGCAGATACATTGATGTCTTTAACCGATAGTGCTATGTGGTTAAAAGATAGTGAGATGTCATCTTTTCCTTGTCCAATAACAACATTAGAGAACTGAATTAAAATGAGAAGTATGATTGCTTTTTTCATAAGTTTCTATTTATTTTAAATAAATCTAGTTTTAGTTTTTCAATACAATCCTGTAACGTGCCTTCCCAGATTCTAAATGGGCTAAAGCTTCATTTACTTTTGCCATCGGGAATTCCTCTGTAATTGGGTAGATGTCGTGGCGCACGCAAAATTCAAGCATGGTTCTTGTCAATGCCGGACTCCCAAGCGGACTTCCGGTAACCGATTTTTGTCCGGTGAGCAGCGTAAATGCCGGAATGGCCAATGGTTCCAAAACCGCACCTACGTTGTGAAATTTTCCTTTTGGAGCCAGTGCTACCAAATAGGAATTCCAATCTAGGGTTACATTGGCAGTATTCAGGATAAAATTCAAAGTACCTGCGATTTTAGCCAACTCTTCAGGATTTGTGGAATCGACCACTTTGGTGGCTCCCATGGCCAAAATGGATTCTTTTTTACTGGGATTGGAGCTAAAGGCAATCACTTCACAACCCCATTTATTGAGAAACTTGAGCGCCATATGTCCTAAACCGCCGATCCCGATGACGCCTACCTTGTCTGTTGCTTTTACCCCTGCAATCAATATGGGATTAAAAACCGTGATTCCACCGCAAAGCAGCGGACCTGCTTTATCCAGGTTGATGCCTTCGGGTAAGGGAATGGCCCAGGACCAATGACTACGCACATAATCTGCAAAGCCACCATGGCGACCTCCTATGGTGAACTCTGCAGAAGCACAAAGGTGATGGGAGCCGTCCATGCACTCATGGCAGGACATGCAGGAGCCGGAAAACCAGCCCACACCTACTTTGTCACCCACTTTTATGTTTTTAACCGCATTGCCGGCGGCGATTACTTCGCCAACAACTTCATGACCGGGAACAATGGGGTAGGTGGTCATTCCCCAGTCATTGTTCATCATGCTGAGGTCTGAATGGCAAATCCCGCAATTGAGAATTTTAACATCCACTTGTTCCGAACCAAGCGTTCCCATTTCATAGGAGAAGGCTTCCAGTTGTTGATTAGGGCCTTTGGCTGCATATGCGGATACTTTCATAGTTTTTAATTTTATAAGTGGTTTTTAATTGATATGATTTTTCTGGTTATAAATTTGCTTTGTGTTGTCCACCATCTACGGCAAGACAAGTGCCGGTGACCCAACTAGCGCAAGGTGACACTATAAATGTGGCAACTTTGCTTATTTCGTCTGGTGTGCCCAATCTTCCGGAAGGAATAGAATTGAGTGCCCACTCGTATAATGAAGGATTTTGTGTTTTTGTTAATTCCCAGAGTCCGTCGGGAAACTCTACTGAGCCGGGAGCAAGGGTGTTTACTCTTATGTTTTTGGGTGCCAATTGAATAGCCATTGTTTTAGAATAACTGATAACAGCGGCTTTTGCTGCGGCATAAGCAGGTGGCGAACCCGCTTCGAGACCAGAGCCTGATGATATAAACAAAATATTTCCATGACCAGCGTCAAGCATCCAAGGAATGACTTTTCTGGTAGCTTTGACACTGCCTAATAGATCTACATTGATGGAAGTTTCCCAGTCGCTATAGTCATCGCCCAAGCTTAAAGCTGAAACGTTATTAACTAAAATATCGACTGTTTTAAACTGATTTTTTACATTGTCCAGAAAACTTTCTAATTGTTCTGTTACGCCAATGTCACACGTTTGCGCAAATACTTTAACCCCTTTTTCAAGAAGTTCTTTTTCGGTTGATTTCAAAGCTTCTTTTCCTCGTGCACAAATGGCCACGTTGACACCTTCCTCGGCAAGTGTTAAAGCAATACTTCTACCGATTCCTTTACTACCTCCTGTAATTATTGCATTTTTTCCTTTTAATCCTAAATCCATAATATTAAACTTTATTTTTATTCCCTTTTGTAAACTTCCATTTCAATTTCAATAAGAAACTCAGGCAACGCCAATTCTTTTACACCTAGCCAGGAGCCGGTAGGGAAATGGTTTTTATAAATTTGCGTCCTGTAGCCTGCATGCTCAAGAAATAAGGGCATGTTTGTGGCAAAGACATCTTCTTTTACCACATCATCAAAAGTGCAGTTGAAATGTTTGAGCACTTTTTCCAAATCGGAATAGCAGTTTTTCATTTGTTGTCCCATATCACCCACAGCAGTGGGGTTGCCTTCATTGTCCATACTCACAGCACCTGAAATTTTGATGTGGTTGCCAATTTTTACTGCATGGGAATAGCCGTAAGCTTTTTCCACTTCGGGACGTAATAAAAAGTATTCGGGTTTTTGAATTGAATTTTCCATTTTTAATAATTGTTTAAAGTTTCTTTAACGGGTCTGAATTGAATTCCTAAATCGTTTGTTGCCAATTGATTTTGATAGATGACTTTTGATGGATTTTTAGGCTCTTGTTGGTTTAGCATTAAGCTCATATCGCTAATCGAATAGGTTTCGCTACTCAACAAATAGTTTTTACCGTGTAAACCGGAAATTGTCGCAGCAAGGAAAACCGCTTCTGCAACATCCCTGACATCTACTATGGCCATTTCAGCATTGGTGTCATAGAGCATTTGTACAAATGGGTTTGGTGCTATTTTGTTTTTAATCAAAAATTGTAAGCCGGTTGAAGTAGAGTCTTCTCTATTTGACAACGATTTTCCCATAACTCCCACCGGTGATACCGTAGTGATTTCAAAAGAAAGTTTGGGATTTTCCTTCATGAATTTTTCCACACTTTGGTTGGCGATAAATTTTGCCTGTGCATACGGATGGCTTTCTTCGCTTATAAAAGGGGTGT
>Ga0210052_1000039_pt1 | contig 127759 bp, 109 predicted proteins | sample CryGeymeta201508_FD_183976 | JGI IMG/M metagenome (GOLD analysis project Ga0210052, IMG submission 183976) | Groundwater microbial communities from Crystal Geyser aquifers in Utah, USA - Crystal Geyser metaG 2015-08 (SPAdes) (version 2) | ecosystem: Environmental > Aquatic > Deep subsurface >...
CTGAGTATGTGCCCAACCAAAGCGTATTGTTTGAATCGACAAAGGTGTCGTAAATGAAACTGGTTTGCAGACCAAAATTAAGGTTATTTTTGTCATTAATGGAGATAACAATATTGTTAATGTCATCTAAGATACTCACCCCGGTAGTGGTACCAAACCAAAAACGGCCAAGATGGTCCTGACTGATACTTCTGACTTCATTACCTACAATTGAGGGCTGACTTTGTGTGGTAAACCTACGCATCGATTTTGATTCTTCATTGTAGGCAAATACCCCTTCATTGGTGGCGATCCAATAGGTGTTGTTGGTTTTGCTGATATCAAATAAATAGCCAGCAGGTAATACAATGTTCCACGGATTGGGTTTGGCTAAGTCGTATAAGATATTGCTGTCATTGTCTAAGATGAAAATACCGTGGCCCATACTGCCAATCCAGGTTTTGTCAGGTTCACTGAAAATAAATTTAATTTCAGGGGGCAGGGCCGTATTACGCGTATTAACGATGAAAAATCGATTTTTGACGCTATCAAACTCGTACAAGTTTTTATCATCTGCCACTAACAACTGGCCGTTTTTATTCAGGGCGAGGGTGTAAATATTGTCGTTAAGCAGGTCACTATTGTCTTTGGTATAAACGGTAAAATTGTCTCTGCGCTCATTAAATTTTGCCAAGCCAGAATCGGTACCAACCCATAGATTGCCTGCGCTATCGATTAAGAGTTTTTTTACAAAATTATTGGGCAAAGATTGCGGGACTTTCGGATCGTGCAAGTAATCGACAAATTCATGTCCGTCGAAGCGATTTAAACCTTCGAACGTTGCAAACCACATAAAACCACGTTTATCTTCAACGATATCGGTGACGTTGTTTTGCGAGAGACCTTGGGCTTTGGAAAAGTTCTGAAATTCAGTATTTTGTGCAAAAACGTTTGCTGCGAGACAGAGACCCAACGAGGCAAAAATTAGAAGGCAGCGGAAAAATTTAAAATTGCAATTATGCACATCACACCCGTGGTAGTTCGACTACCTTGATTTTATTAGAGTATATGGTTTCACCTCCTTGTCACCACACCGCTAAATATGCCGAAAATTGTGCTTTGTCACAAGCATTTAGTTGGTAAAACCTAAGGTGCTGCATTGTTTTTTAACGCTTTCTGGTATTAATTGCTGCTTTATTGATCAGTTCATGTATTCACTACTTTTTTTGAACATTTCAACGGATTCAATGATGGCGTAATTTTGTTCGTTGTTACATTGTTTTTGAGTGGTGCATAAGAGAATTATCTCACCAAAGTGTTGAGACAACGCTAAGGCTTTGGCAAACGCAGCGAGATCAGCAAAGGTCAATTGCCTGAGACACTCAGTCATTTTTTGATGGTGTTGGAAATGATAATCTTTGTGACCAATTGCCACCCAGAAACGTTGACTGCGCATATTTGGATGCGTGTCTGGTTCATTAAATTGGCGAATTACAGCGTTACACAAAGACGGCCAAACGCCCTGATATTTATCGATTTCGTTGGCAAGCTGCATGAGAAATTGTTTGATGGCTGTGACTAAATCATGTGCTTGTTGATTGGGAGACTGAATATACAAAGCAATGCCTGGATGTCGGTTATATGGCAAGTAACCACTACCCACTAAGTAACCCAGCTGTTTTTCTATACGTAACTGATTAAAAAATGGCGCGGCAATTAATTGCTCAAACAAAATGATTAACGCCACATCTCGAGTGCTTGCACTGGGGGCTTGCAGATAAATGACGGCTGCTTCGTCAGGATGCTGGCATTCAACCACATGCAGCTGTGAAGGTCGACTGCGTAAATCGACTAAGCCTTTGAATATTGGATCGTTTATCTGATGTTGGGCGCGAAAATGACGCAATTTTGTGAACACCTCTGAAGTATCGTTGAGGTGCCAATTTCCATACATCATGCCTTCTAAATGAAAGCTTTGGAGTAACTGTGTCTTGGCCTCTAATACAGCATCCAAGTCTGCATTTTGCATGATGTTTGCCATATCGATGGGGGCAAAATTATGTTGTTGCAACAACACCGACAAACGACTAAATAAACGGTTAATGGGTTTATTCAACAAGCTATTACACAGACCTTGATACTGACTCGCCTTGACCTGTTGAAAGCTCTGTGAGAACTCCTCGTGCAATACAATTTGACTTAATAATTGTGTGCAAAATTCTAACTGATTGTTGCTAAAACCACTGGTTTGCAAAGAAAAACCGCCTTGATGAGGATAAAAATGAAAATGCATGCCGGCTAAGTTTGCTTGGTAATAATGCTGTTGTAATTTTTCATTCAATAAGGCCACCCACAAGCGTTTATAGGTGGCCATTTCAATCCCATTTGCACTGGCCGCACAGTCGAAGGTGAGATAACAATCGCCTTTTGGCTGCAAAAAGGTATGGTCTTGCCCATACCAAATTGCCAAACCAGCTTCGTCTACTAATTGGGTTGGCAAGGCATAAACCTGTTGTAAGGGTTTTAATTGGGTGAGGTCCTGCAAATATGGATTCGCAGTGGGCAAAACCATGTTTTCAGCGACCTGCGAGGCATGATATTTTGCCAGAAGATCTTGGTCTATTGGCGAAATTTTATAAGGTGTATGGTACCACTTCGCCACGGAGTCGGTGGCCTGGTCTGCCTGAATTATTTTCAGTCGCATGTTGGTTGGCGTGAAATATTCCAACATTGACATACACAAGTGTTGTGACGGCTGGTCAAGCAGGCTCTCTCCCAACAACCAATGTTCAGGGGCATACTCAAACATGCCATGGCTTAGGCTGAACACTTCATCGATACTTTTTACTGCTTCCCCAAACTGTCCATTTAGGTGACTTAGCTTAGCCACTTCTTCTATTCGCCAGGTGGCGATGCCTTCCGTTTTTAACAGCTTGATAAACGCAAACGTAGCAGTGACTATTTCCTCAATATTCGCTGCGCCTTTCGCGGTTAACTGTAAATTGATATTGAAGTCTTTGAAATTACTGCCTTCTACGCCACCACCAGCACTGAGGCCAATCGCCCAATCTTGTTGCTTGAGGTAGTTCAATAGACTGCCCCTACCTTCATCACCAATGATGTGGCTGAGCACCGTGAGAGGTTTACTGCGATATAATCCCACCTGGCTAGGCAGTGCAAATGTAATGATTAAACGTTGCGCTGAATGAATGGGCTCAATCTTAATTTCCACACCCAATTGGTGGGGCAAGTACAGGGGCGGCAACTCTTGCGCAAGCGTTTCATCAGTATTCATCCAAGTAGAAAAATGATGTTCAATTAACGCTTTAATGTCGTCAATGGCAAGGGGGCTTACCAGACACAAACACGCATGACGAGGTTGGTAATATTGCTGATGAAGTTCAATTAACTTTTGCTGCAGTTGAGCATGAGAAAACGCTGCAAACGTTTCAATATTACCAACAGAAAACTTACTAAACGGATGCTTGGGATGGCATGTTTCTTTGTGAACTTGATAGAGGCGCCGCAGATCATCTTTTTGTTTGAGTTTAAATTCAGCGTCAATGGCTGAGATCTCAGCTTGAATGTCTACTTCGTTAAGCAAAGGTAAAGTTAACATGGCGATAAATAGTGACAGTGCTTCGCCTAAGAATTCAGGCATGCAGTCAAAAAAATAGCTGGTAAATTCAGTGCCTGTTGAGGCGTTGATGGTGCCACCCCGCTGGGCGAGTTGGTCTGCAAGACCATTAGCAGTTGGATCTTTTTGGTTACCTCTAAATAGCACATGTTCGAGTAGGTGACTCAAACCTTGGCAGTCCCAAGGATCATTAAAATGACCGGTTTGTAGCGTCAGTGCACAAGCACTTTTATGGCAGTTTGCATCCGACACAATCAACACCCGCAGTCCATTTTTTAGGGTTAAGGTAGCGTGTTGACGCGTGGCGTTTGCAGCAGTAGGCAATGTGGTTTACCTCTTTATAAAAATACATCAAGCATAAACTAAATTTTTGTGAGTACAGATTTATATCTGATTAATTTGCTATATTATTCACTCAAAATCAGTAGTAATGAATTCTATGAAACTTATTGTGATGCGCCATGGCGAGGCTGAAGCGCAAAATACTTCAGATAAGACCCGAAATTTAACCGAATATGGCATACAGCAAGCAAAAAACGCAGGTCATTGGTTAAGTAAAAATTTTGCTGAATTTGCGCAACTTGATGCCGCAATAGTGAGTCCTTATAACCGTGCACAACAGACTTTTCATGCCCTGGCGAGCGCGGTGAAGGTCAGCAATGTCGTAACGGCAGTAGAATTAACCCCCAATGCAAAAGTGCAAAAAGTGCAAAAACTGCTGTTTAATTTTTGCAACAGCAGACCCAATACCCAGAGTTTACTGCTTGTCAGTCACATGCCGCTGGTTAGCTATGTGCTTGATGACATTCTCATGACACACCAAGCCAATCTTTTTGCTACCTCAAGTATGGCTATTATCAATTATGATATTGAACGGGGAACGGGCAGGCTGCTTCAGTTTTACCATCCAATGAGTGAACAGCAAATTTCAAAGTAAGCTTTAACTATCGTCAAAATTGACCGATAACGTGGAGATGAATACAAAATCCTTACCAGCCTATTTGCAACAGGTGCTTGAACACCATGTTGCCCAATCTCAACTGACTCAGGACGCTGAGCTGCAGGAGATTATGGTGGGCCTGCAAAGCTTAAATGAAAAAGTTGAGTTGCTGAAAAATAAAATTAAACAGAACAGAATGCGCATAGCCCAATAACCCTTGTTATTTGGTTTAGGTCTGTAGGCATTTTAGTATTTTTTTGTGTCTGCTGTCAGGTGTGAAGCGCCGCAGCGCGGCGCTATACTCTGCTTGTAGCTATACTCTGCTTGTATTAGCCTGATAGTGAGCTGGCATCTTTACCCGATTCTGCTCTGAACAGTCTCGGCATTACTCTTACCGTTTTCACCATATTGTCTTTCATTTCGATAATTTCGATGGGGTAGCCGGCTAAGCGCAAACTTATATTGGCTTGTGGAATGTCTTCAAGATATTCCAGAATTAAGCCGTTCAGGGTTTTGGGCCCCTCAGTTGGGAAGTGCCAATCTAGCTCTTTGTTTAGTTCACGCACGTTGACACTGCCGTCAATCAACACGCTACCATCTTGTTGAACGTTAGCTTCTTTACTGTGGTCGGGTAAAAAACTGGTAGTGAAGTCACCAATGATTTCTTCGAGTATATCTTCAAGCGTCACTAGACCTTGGATATCACCGTATTCGTCCACCACTAAACCGATGCGCTCCTTGGCAGCTTGAAACTTGTACATCAAGGTATGCAAGGGAGTGGATTCAGGCGTGAAGTAAATTTCGCGCACCGCCCGTAATAAACTGGCTTTAGTAAATTGATCTTTTGACAACAACCGTAATGCATCACGTACGTGCACAAAACCAACTGCGTCATCGATGCTGTCACGGTATAACAACACTCTGGTGTGCTGGGCATTAACAAGCTGGCGCTGTATATCTTTCCAATCATCATTGATATCAATTGCCACAATATCGCTGCGCGGCACCATAATGTCTTCAGCAGTGACTTTTTCTAAATCTAAAATGCCGACTAACATGTCTTGGTGTTTTTTGGGGATCATCGCGCCCGCTTCGAATACAACTGTGCGCAACTCCTCTCGACTGAGGCTATCGCCGGTTCCATCGGCTGGTCGAATACGAAACAAAGCCAAGATGCTGTTGGTGATCATGTTAATTAAATACACCAAGGGATAGAGCATCATCATCAAGGGTAGCAAAATGATAGAAGTGGGGAAGGCCACTTTTTCTGGATACAAAGCAGCCAAAGTTTTTGGCGTTACTTCAGCAAACACTAAAATAACAAAGGTTAATCCAAAGGTCGCAACCGCTAGGCCCCAAACGTCACCAAATAGACGGATGCATACTATCGTCGCGATGGCCGATGCACCGATGTTGACTAAATTATTGCCAATTAATATCAGGCCAATAAGGCGGTCGGGACGTTGTAGTAATTTTTGTACCCGAATTGCCCCTTTATGCCCTTCATTTTCTAAGTGTTTTAGGCGATACCGATTAATCGACATCATGCCGGTTTCGGAACTTGAGAAAAATGCGGAAAGTAAAATGAGAATACCCAGAAGGATTAATAAACTACTGGTGGATATGTCGTCCAACTAAAAACTTCCTATCAACGTGGTGGATCAAGACTGTAAGGGCTATCGAAGCAGTATTCAAGAGGCATTTGCGTAGAGCGTCGCAGATAGGCTCAATTTAAAATAAACTCGCGCACAAAGCGGCTACCAAAATAGCCCAGAGTCAACAAAAATGAACCGACTATCGTTGCACTAATGACTGGCTTTCCACGCCAGCCAAATTTTATGTGGCCAAATACAATCACACTGTAAATTAGCCAAGCCATTATCGATAAAACGGTTTTATGTGCTTGTTCTTTGGCAAACATATTATCCAAAAACATAAAACCACTGATGAGCGAGAAGGTTAACAATACCGTTCCAACCATTAACAGCTTGAATAAAATTCCTTCAACTACCATAAGCGGGGGCAATGATGAATGTAGGAGTGACGCTTTTTTCTCCTTCAAACGTACATTAATGTAGGCCAATTGAAGCGCATACAAAAAAGCTATACTCAAACATGCATAGGCGAGCAGAGCAAAGGTAATATGGATGATCAAGGCCGGCTGAATGCTGTAGTGCATTAAATGCTCATCAGGCAGCAAGGGGTTAACCAGAATAACTAGCGCACTGAAGCTAAAAACCACGGGCAACAAAATAGTATTGGGCAGTTTAAACGAGGCCAGCACCATGGTGACGCTTATCAGCCAACTGACCAGCGATGCCACATTCAACATGCTCATGTTTTGCCCTGGTTCTAATATCACAAGATTGAACAAAATAAAGCCGTGCAATACCAACGCTAAGCCAGCCACAGGTAGTGCAAGACGTTTTTTCGGTCCGTGATGATCAAATAATCCTGTCACAATGATGGCAGCGGCAATACTATATAAACCAAAGCAAATAATATCCAAAAGCATTTTGTAATTTCGCCTCACAATCGAACAGAAATCTCTGGCATAAGCTGCCTGTTTGTCTCGGTCAATATGCCAGTAAGCTACCCTATTTGGCAGCAAAACCTACCATCTAAATTAACACCATTGGCACACTGATGACAGATCTGAGTAAGGAAACAATTTTTGTTGCCCTGTGCAAAAGTTGCCACTGTGGTAATGCAGTGATTCTTATCTGATGTCTAATTCGTTATACTCGCTGTAATTTTTTGACAGCTAACACAAACTAGGTAAGTAGACTGACATGTTTGAAAATCTCAGCGAACGTTTGGGCGCCACCCTCAAAAACATCAGCGGCAAAGGCCGACTGAGTGAAGACAATATCAAAGACACCTTGCGTGAAGTGCGCATGGCTTTATTGGAAGCAGACGTAGCGCTGCCTGTGGTGAAAGGTTTTATTGCTCAAGTCAAGGACAGGGCGCTGGGTATTGAAGTATCCAAAAGCCTAAATCCAGGGCAAATGTTCATCAAGATCGTTCAATCTGAACTTGAAACGGTGATGGGCAGTGCCAATGAAAAACTGAACTTGGCCGCACAACCCCCAGCCGTTGTGTTAATGGCAGGTTTGCAAGGGGCAGGTAAAACCACCAGTGTGGGTAAACTTGCCGCTTTATTAAAACAACGTGAAAAGAAAAAAGTACTGGTGGTGAGCACCGATGTGTATCGACCAGCGGCAATCAAACAATTAGAAACCTTAGCTCAGGATGTAGAAGTTGGATTTTTTCCATCTGATATCACGCAGAAACCCGTTGATATTGCCCTGGCTGCACTCGATTTTGCCCGTAAGCAATTTTACGACGTAGTACTGGTTGATACAGCAGGTCGCTTGCATGTTGATAACGACATGATGTTAGAGATCCAGACCTTACACAAAGCAATTAAGCCCATTGAAACCCTATTTGTGGTGGATGCCATGACTGGCCAAGATGCGGCCAATACCGCGAAAGCGTTTAATGAAGCTCTGCCTCTCACCGGGGTGATCCTGACAAAAGCAGATGGTGATGCACGTGGTGGTGCGGCGTTGTCGGTCCGGCATATCACCGGAAAACCCATCAAATTTATTGGTATGGGCGAAAAACTGGACGCTTTAGAGCCCTTTCATCCCGAACGTATTGCCTCACGTATTTTGGGCATGGGCGACGTACTCAGTTTAATCGAAGAAGTTGAACGTAAAGTTGATAAAGAAAAAGCCCAGAAACTGGCGCAGAAAGTCCAAAAAGGTAAGGGCTTTGACCTGCAAGATTTTAAAGAGCAACTCGAGCAGATGCGCAATATGGGTGGCATGATGTCGTTGATGGACAAGATGCCAGGCATGGGCAATATGTCGGCTCAGATTAAAGAAAAAGCCAACGATAAGTCTTTCAATCAAATGGAAGCCATCATTAACTCCATGACTTTAGTGGAACGTACTAAACCTGACCTGATAAACGGCTCACGCAAACGCCGCATTGCCAGTGGTTCAGGGACGCAAATTCAAGACGTGAATCGCTTATTAAAACAATTTACCCAAATGCAAAAAATGATGAAAAAAGTCTCTGGTGGTGGCATGCAGAAAATGATGCGGAATATGAAGAGTATGATGCCTCCAGGTGGAGCCGCGGGCCCAGCTGGCGGTCTACCAGGAGGTTTGTTCCGTAAACGTTAAGCCTTGAATCTTAACTCTATAAAGCCCAGTCATGCTGGGTTTTTTTGTGCCTCACCGCAACCACTGCCAATGACTTGGCTATCTTCACGATGTTATGCGGATCAATACTGACTCTTTCAATTTTCATGGCCACCTATTCGACGTGTCATAAATAAGTGGCATAAAGAAGTGGCGTAAACAGGTATATAACTTAATACCCCATTCATTCGTCTTGACTTTAATCAACCGTAGTTTGCGACTATTCTATCCAGTCATATAAACGAATGATGGAAACTTAAAATGCGGCAGACAGGACTTTTGGGTTGTTTTAAAGGTGCATTGGTACTGCTTGCTGCCTCATTCAGTTTTAAGTGTTTAGCCTTTGGTGAAGAAGTGCTAGCGCAAGACCTCGAAACCATTGAGTTGGGCTTGATAGGCATTGCCATCTTAATTGGGGCATTGGCTGTGCTGTGGATAGGGCAGAGCATCAAATTATCTCGTGTTAGGCGAGCCCTTATTCAGCAAGGGCTTACGTTGTCTGACAGTCAGAATTTACTGGATAGTGGCAGCGAAGGCCTTGTTAAATTGAGTGACAAAGGTCAAGTGGTTTTATTTAATCATGCTGCAAGTTTTTTGTTAGGTGCCAAGCCTGAATCCTTGCATGGGCAGGTATTCAGTGCCTTATTTAATGCAGAACAAGCGGCCGCTATTGATGAACACTTAAGCGTCCAAACCAGCGCTAATCTGCAACTGTTCACCCGTAATCGTCATTTATTATTGCAATTCAAGAGCGATCCACTCCTGCCATCATTCACCCTTGTCAGCATCCATGACGTGACAAATAGCCAGTTAAAATTGGATAAACTCACTCGCCAACTTAACAATAAGGTGGCGATGTTGGAGAGGGCGGAGATTGGTCACTTAACCATTAATTTTGAGAAAAAACTGTTTACCTTCGATCCAGTACTCAGCACAACGTTGGCGCTAGATGCTGAGGCACAGCAGGGTGAGGTGAATCAGTTACCAAAGTATGTAGTTAACGCCGACCAATTTGCGTTGAAACAAACCTTGGAGCAAGTAGCTAAGGGGGAAGAAGCGCAACTGGACTGCCATTTCAACACTAAAAGCGGCATCGTATTAATGCGCTTATTAGGGCTAGTCAGTGAGCGCAACACTAAAGGGGATGTCGCTCAAGTACAGTTTGTCTCAATCAATCAGCACGAATTGGCGGCGAGTCAACAACAGCAGCAAGTAAGTGAGCATTTAAGTAAAACCTTACTAGGCGCTGGCAAACATGCAATTTATATCCTTGATGCCAATGGCAAAATAGACAATACCAACAGCGTTTTTGACAGTTTATTCCGCACCAGTTTGAGTAAAATCAAAGACAAAAGTATTCATGATCTTGATTTTATTCCAAATGATATCAAACAGTTACATCCAACTAAGGAATCTGATTACAATCAGTCTCGCTTTGGTCAAGACAAAGAGTTTGAGCACAGCGGTATTGATGGCAAGGTGAAAACCCTAAAACTCGGTCTCAGATTTGTGAGTGATGAGCAGGGCAAACGCGCAAGCATGGTTGGCTTGCTTGAAGATGTCAGTGAGCTTAAGTCACTCAAACAACAAGTTCAGCAAGAGCGTCAATATCTGGCAGATTTAATTGAGTTAGCACCGATTGGTATTGCCACAGTTGATGAAAATGATCATTTTATTTCCGCGAATAAAGCGCTGACTGCCCGACTCGGCTACTCACTCAAAGAGCTGAGTAAACAACCTTTTTACGCCTACTTTAGTGATCCAAATCAGTCTGCCAAAGCGGCAAAACTGCTCCATCAACAGGGCAGAGTGCATGGTTTTAAAGCGAAGTTGAAAGGATCCAACGGAGAATCATTACCTAGTGAATTGAATCTGGATTTAATCGATCGTTCACGTAAATACTATCTGTGTTGGTTGGCAGATACCACCGATGAACAATTGCAGCGAGATAAGTTTGAAGGCCTATTGCATTACAGCAGTATGCCGATGGCCGAATTAAGTGAACAAGGATTTACCCAACTTAATGCCGCTGCCTGTGAGTTTTTTGATACGGAAGATCAGCGGGATTTATTGGGCTTAAGTCCTGATTCTAAGCAATTGAATGCAGATGACGAGGCATGCCAACGGATCAGTGACTTGGTAGCAGCGGTTAAAACTAGCCAAAAAGTCCAAAATATGCGCTGCCAACATCGTGTCAAAGACAGAACTTTGCCCTGTGAATTGACCTTAGTGCCGATGTTTAAAGCCCATGAATTGGTCTCAATACTGTGCATGTGGACAGATTTTCGTGCTATCAATGAAGCTGAGCAAGCGCGGCTGGAAGCCACTAATTTACAACAAGCTGCTCAACGGCAAGTTGCAGAAAAACAGAAACTATTAGAAAACAGTCAAGACCAGCTGGCTCATCAAGTTAAAAGTCTCAGTGAAACGCAAACTAAACTGCAAGCCGCAGAAGCAGATCTCTCGGAGAAACAAAGTGAGATCTCAGATTTGCATCAGGCCCATCAAGATATCACCGCCAACCTCAATCGTTTGCAAGCAGAGTATCAACAAAGCCGGCAAAAACTGGCAGCAAGCCAGCAGCATAATGAAGAATTAGAGGGGCAATTAGCGCAATCTGTAACGAAAGTCCGTGGTTTACAAGAACAACGTAATCAAATTGCCGATGCGCTGCAATACAGTGAGAAAAAATACTCAGCGGTACAACAGGAATTAGCGCAAAGTGAGAAAGTGACAAAAGCCCTGCAAATAGAACAGCAGCAACAGGCACAGAAAGTATTAGATTTTGAGGCGCAAATCAGTGACTTGAAGCAATCTATTGTGACAAAAGATAAACAAATACACGAGGTGAGTGGTCAAATTTCAGCCTTGCAGTCGCAACTGACTAGCTCCAGTCAAACCACTGATAAATTGCGTGAGCAATTGGTTAATCAGCGTAAAGCGAGTGAGCAGGCTGAGGAACAGCGCCGTCAATTAGAATTCACCTGTCATACTGCTCAATCAGAACTGTCCAGCAAAGCCAGACACATCGAACACTTGCATCATGAGATGCAAAAATTTGAAGAAATGTCTCTGCAACAGCGTGATGACATGGCCCTGCAGCAAGAAGAACTGCGCAAAGAGCTAGAGGAAAAACAACGGCAATTAAGTGAAACACAAATTGCGTTAACTGAAGCGAAAAAACTGTCTGATAGCGAAAAAGCCGAGAAAAAAGCCCAACAAGAAGCCTTGTCTAAATTGCAATCTGAATTAGCGGCCATCGAACAAGATCGTGAAAAACAACAACAACAAATGCGTGAAGAAGCGCAAGCGATGCAACAACAACAGCGAGCCTTGCAGAGTGAATTAGCAGCGAAGCAGGAAAAATTGCAAAAAGCTGAACAGATCTTAAATGAAAGCAAACAACAAACAGAAGCAGAAAAACAAGAACGTGCTAAGCAGCAGGCCATCTTCAGCCAGTTGAAACAAGAACTTGAGGCCCTGAAACAACATGAGTCTGAACAACAACAACAAATCGCGCAGAGTGATGAACAGTGGCAGCAGCAACAACAACTTCTGCAGCAAGAAGTCGCTGCGAAGCAGCAAAAGCTACAAGAAACGCAACTAGCTCTAGACGAAAAACAACGTTTGGCGGATCAAGAAAAACGTCAACGCATTGAACAACAATTGAAGTTAGATCAGCTAGTTATCGAGCTGGCTGACGTGGAAAATAGGGCAAATAAACAACAAGCTATGGTCGCTGGTAGTGAAGAGCAGCGGCGCCAACTTGATGAAGAAATTACTTTGCAAAAAGCGCAATTGCAGGAAGCGCTGCAACAAGCAGAAGAACAAAACGCTCAGATGCAAGCTCAGCTGCAAACAAAACTACAAGCGTTAGAGCAAGCAGAGCTGCAAGTTCAAGACACAAAAAGCGCTGAACAACAGTTGCAAGAGGAACTGAATCGCTCGCGTCTTGAGGCGCAAACCTTACAGCAACGTTTACAGCAACAAGAGCAACAAGAGCTTGCTTTGCAAAAGCAATTATCTGAACAACAACAGGCGCTGCTCAAACGCGAGCAAAATATTGATGAGCTGCAAAATAAACAGCAAGAACTCACGGCTGAATTACAAGCCGTGCAAAAAGAGCACAACGCCAGTAAAAACAATCTGTCGCAGCAAGATAGTGATCAACTTGCGTTGGCGGAGCAATTGGCAAAATTAGAGCAAGCCTTACAGCAAAGCCAGTCACAACTCAGCGAGAAAGAGAGTGCGCTGCAACTGGCACAACAACAAGCCCTCAGCACACAACAAAAATTAAGTGAGCAAGAAAAAGCTTTGGTTGCCGCTCATAAGGAAGAGTTGCAACAAGTACAGGCCAGTAATAAAGACGAAATACAAGCAGCACCCAGTTATGCCAGTTTACCCTTGCCAGAGCAGTCTGCTGCATGGTTTGACTTATTACCTTTTCTACAGAAACAACAATCACCCGGGCCCCTCGCTGTCGCTTTAAAAGCGTTGTTACAAGATTTGCAAACAGCCACTGAAACAGCCGACGAAGCCATGAACAAAGAAAATTTGGCGCAGATAAAACAAAGTGTTGCGGTATTGTCGGCTCTAGCTTACCGCATTAATTCAGAGGCTTTGATGGATCAGATCAGCCGCTTAGAAATGCATAGTAGCCAGGGGTTGATTGATAACATCACGATTGCTTGGCCAAGTATTAGAAAATCCATTTTGACCACGATGAGGGTCATATATTCTCACCTTCATGCATAAGATGACTGCAGGAAAACAGAGCCGTTAGGCCACACGGTTGGGTTTGCCCTAACGCTCTATTTATAAGACCTTTGATAGGATTATTGCTTAAAGCGTTTATTTCTTATTATTGTTGTCTAAATAGGTGAGGGCGTGTTTGACCGCATTGATGGCGTTCATCTCCATTTGCTGCCGTTCACTTTGTGGTAAATAAAATGACATATCCACTTCGTATCGAATATAACGAGGCGGTATTTGATTAAGTGCTAGACAGCACAAGTCTGCTAGGTAGTCTTCGTCCTTGGTTTTGTGCAAACCCAAGCGTTCAATTTGCTCGAGTACCAAGTGCTCGTAATAATTGTGGATATCATCATCAAGTTTCATAATTTGCCTCAACTGATCCAATCATAGTTTTGTCACCTTCTCATAACATAGCCGTTTTGCTTGTAGAAACAAAATGGATTTAAATATTTATTAACATTAAATCAATAAATTCAGGCGATATTTAGTGTCATTCGCCCCCATAAATGACGTAATTCGAAACAAATACACTCAAAACTGCTGATTTTTACAGCACTCCTTCGCTTAGTTGCTCAGATTTGCTGGCTTAGAGTTGACCCAAAAGCAAATTTTTGTTTACTATGGGGTATGAGGCACACTACCTCTGAGGTTCACTACCTCAAACTCGAAAAGTCGTTAAAGCGACTAAAAATCACACTAAAACTTAGTGGCCCAGGGAGACATACATGTTTACATTTAAAAAGAGTGCGGCTGCGCTTTCGGTAGCAGCGTGCCTAGGCTTATCTATGCCAGCTTTGGCAAATGATACAAACGGTTACATTACCGGTAATTCAATTACCACTAGCGGTGCTGTGTTATCAGACGTAACCATTAGCATTGAGAACCTAGAAACTGGTTTGAAGCGAACGGTTGTTTCTAACTCAGAAGGTTCTTTCCGTTTTCCATTGTTACCTCCTGGTACGTACAAAGTAGTGGCTGAAAAAGCAGGCTACCGTGCTACAGTTGAAGAAAAAGTTACTGTTGGTATCAGCGGTAAAGTAAACATGAACTTGGCGCTTAATGATGCTTCTATGGAAGTTATCGAAGTAACAGGTTCAGCAATTTCTTTGGTTGACGTAACTAGTACCAGTACAGGTATTGTTGTAGATTCAGTCACTTTAGATCGAGTTCCAGTACCAAGAGATCTAACCAGTGTTGCCTTATTGGCGCCAGGTACGACTAAGGGTGACTCTGCGTTTGGTAACGTGCCATCAATCGGTGGTGCATCAGCGGCTGAAAATGCTTACTACATCAACGGCTTAAACATCACTAACTTCCGTACGGGCGTAGGTTCAAGCCAACCTCCCTTCGAAATGTACGAAACTTTTGAAGTAAAAACCGGTGGTTATTCTGCTGAATTCGGTCGGGTAACTGGTGGTGTTATCAATGCCAAAACCAAAAGCGGTACAAACGAATTTAAATGGGGCGTAAATGCCAACTACGAACCAGATGCACTTCGTGAAGACAAAAAATCAGAAAAACGTGCTGACGGTTCATACCGCATCGACAATACAGGCGACAAAAATACCTATTGGGATGTAAACATTTGGGCGAGTGGCGCAATTATCGAAGATACATTGTTCTTCTATGCACTATACAACCCGCGCTCTGATATTTTTGATTATAACGGTTCACAAAACGGAACCGGCGCTTCACAAACACAAAGTATCTACCGTGATGAAGACAAAGACGCATTTTGGGCAGCTAAGGTTGATTGGTACATCAATGAATCTAACATCTTAGAAGTAACTGCGTTCTCGGACCAAAGTTCAACTGATACATACAGAACGGATACCACTGGTGGTGTTGCAAATGGTGAACCAGCAGCGGGCTTCCAAGACGAGGGTGGTAAAAACTACAGCATCAAATACACCAGTATCATCAGCGATGATTTCTCAATCTCTGCTATGTATGGTGTGAATAAAGCGGATAGAACCACGGCCAGTGCTTTGGATGCAAATCCAGTTGTCTATCGTCGTTTCGACAGCAATGGTGCATTCGTTATCGGCGGTAACTGGGCAAACTTCTCTGTTGATGTTGGTGACGACAAACGTGAGGTTTACCGTATAGATGCTGATTGGTACTTAGGCGATCACGAACTCCGTTTTGGTGTTGACTCTGAAACCTTGACCGCTAATTCAAGCACTATTAACTCAGGTGGTGCTTACTACTTGATCTACATGGATGACTCTGATCCGGCTAATCCAGTGCCTTACCAAGTGCGCAAACGTACTTACAGCTCAGGTGGTTCTTTCGAATCTAAAAACTTCGCTTACTACATTCAAGACCAGTGGCAAGCTACTGATGACTTAGTCATCAATGCGGGTATTCGTAACGACTCATTCGAAAACTTCAATGGTGCGGGTGAATCCTTTGTTGAGTTGAGCAATCAATGGGCTCTGCGTTTAGGTGCGGTATACGACATCAATGGTGATGGCGACTCTAAAGTATGGGCAAGTTATGGCCGTTACTATTTGCCTGTTGCTGCCAATACCAACATTCGTTTGTCTGGTGCTGAAACGTACATCCAAGAATACAAAGCATGGACTGGTTTTGCTGACCAAGCTTTAGAAGTACCTAAGTTTGATGGCGCAACTACTCGTGATACTGACGTGTTTTCTGATGGTGATGTACCCGATGCATCTGCGATCGTTGATGCATCTCTAGATCCAATGTTCTCAGATGAATTCATTGCTGGTTACCAGTTCCAATTGACGGATGATTGGAGCATGGCTGTTCAGGGTACTTACCGTGAACTGTCTACTACAATCGAAGACGTTGCGATTGACTATGGTTTCAATCAATACTTAGAGCGTGAATTTGGTTCTTCATGTACTGAATGTTCTGGTTTCCATTACTATGTATTAACTAACCCTAATACTGATTTAACAGTAACCACTGATCCAGACGGAAGTGGTCCTTTAGCGTTGGATACTTATACTATCCCTGCTGAAGATTTGAACTACCCAGACTCAGTGCGTAAGTACGCGGCAATCGACGTAACGTTTGAGCGTGCTTGGGACGGTGTTTGGTTATTGAATGCTGCCTATACTTGGTCACACAGCTGGGGTAATAACGAAGGTTATATCCGTTCAGACAATGGTCAAGACGATGCTGGTTTGACGACTTTGTTTGACCAACCTGGATTGTTAGATGGTGCGTACGGTAACTTACCAAACGACCGCAGACATTCAATTAAAGTATTCGGTGCTTACCAAGTAACTGAAGATTTGTTAATTGGTACTAACATTTCGTGGCAGTCTGGTCGTCCTAAAAACGCATTTGGCTACCACCCAACAGATGAATTTGCTCAAGCCTACGGTTCTGAGTCATTCTATGCAAATGGTGAGTTAGTACCACGCGGATCTTTAGGTACCACTGCAAGCGTATTGTCTGTTGACTTAACTGCCAGTTACAATATTCAGTTAAGCGATGAATACGATTTAACATTACGTGCAGATGTATTCAACATATTGGATAGCGCAACCGTTACTGAAGTAGACGAAATATATGACGATGAAGGTTTCGATGCTGGTTCTGGCCAAGTTAATCCTACCTTTGGTTTGCCGACCAACTGGCAGACTCCTCGTTACGTACGTTTAAGCGCTTCTTTGAAGTTCTAAACTGTACCTAGTCGAAATGAAAAGCCTCGCTTAGCGGGGCTTTTTTTTTTTACAATAACTATACGGATGACTTCTGAGGCAACATTATTTATGACATCAGTCAACGATCAGCTCAATAATCTGGCCAAGATAGTAAAGCTTGGTGACAATAACGAAGCACGCAAAATACTGCAGGGATTAGTGAGTCATAAGCCAAGCATCAAGGAGAACTGGCTTGGTGTGACCCGTCTTGCCATATTGTCTTGTGAAATTTCCCTCGCAAAACAAGCGTTGACCTTATTTATTGAGCAGCAACCTCACAGTTTAGAATCTCTATTACATTACCTAACTTTGTTGGTGGAAGTGGGAGAAATTACAGCTGCAAAAAACGTGGCAGAAAATCTTTTTTTACAGACGGATAAAAAACCACATCTTAGCCACTTTCTCAGCAATATTTATCTACAACTAGGTGATGCAGAAAAATCTGCTGAAATGGCCAAACATACTTTGGAAGCGTTGCCTACCTCAGGACAGTCTTGGTTAGTTCTTACTGCGGGGCAGCCTTTAAAAGTGGAAGATGAGTGGTTTGCAAAAATGCAGGCAATAGAAAAGGATATAACAAAGACTGATGATAATCGCTCACTTGCTTGTTACTACGCAGCAAAGAGCAAATTGGCGGTGGATAATAACGAAGATGAGTTGGCTTTTGACTTTGCGACAAAAGCAAACACATGTATGAAGTCACTTTCACAATTTGATGGCAAAAGAGAAGAGTCCATCGTAAATAGAATTATCGCTAACACTGCAAATGATTCTCAGTCTGTCAGCTCAAATTCTGAGGTTGACGAATTTTGTCCGATTTTTATTGTCGGATTACCACGCAGTGGTACCTCGCTGTTAGAGCAAATATTATGTCAACATAGCAAAATTGTTGACGGAGGCGAATTCAACGGAATGGAAAGAGCCACTCGCTGTCTCACGAAAGGTGAAACGATTGGCAGTAAAGATGAACACTTCTTGGCTTCCAACATTCAAAAGTTATTACCTCAGATTAAAGCAAACTATGTACGTTATGCTCAAGAACGTTATGGCAACGAAGGGATGGTGGTTGATAAAAGTCTCAATAACAGTCGTTACCTGTGGTTAATCAGGCAGGTGTTTCCCAACGCTCCCATTATTTATATTGAGCGGGATAAAGCAGATGTCGCGTGGTCATGTTTTCGAACTCACTTTAGTTCTGGCCTTCATTGGACGCAGTCTGTAAACGATATTGCACATTTCATGAACTTAGAAGACAAACTGATGGCGCATTGGCTTAAGCTTTATGGCTCTTTCATTTATCCCATTAAGTATGAAAATTTAGTGGCAAACACAGAACCTGAACTGATCGCTTTAATGCAACATTGTGGTTTGGATTATGAGCCTAACCAACTTGAATTTCATGCGAGTAAAAGACCAATCTATACAGCAAGTGTGGCACAAGTCAGACAAACTTTGAGTACACAGTCCATTGCAAAATCCGCCAAGTTACAGCATCATTTTTCGATGTTTCGATAATTTTGTGAACAATATATTGAGCTGTGCCTGAGTAAAGAAGGCACATTGTGTGTTGAATGCTCTGAGTTGGTTTTATTGTAGCTTGAGTAATTATCCCAACTAAAATAAAACCACTCTGAATTTCCTTTGTTAAACATCCTGTCGACTCTAAATTTTATGAATATGGCTGGATCGTTTTGTACTTTCATTGCCAGAGAAACACACCCTGAAACACTGAGAAAAACAATCTTCTGGTTTTTCAGTTCATATTTGGCCTTTGAGTAAGGCGTCTCAAATGTAGTTAAGGTGTTGCATTCGGTTGGCGCTGCATTGTTTAGGAGAATTGTTACAGGCTGTTGACCATTTGACCAATACGTGGTTAATATCTACGCGAGGCTCACTACCTTATTTATAAAAAAGTCGTTAAAACGACAAACCAATCACACTTAATAGTGGTCCAGGGAGACATATATGTTTACATTCAAAAAGAGTGCTGCTGCTCTGTCAGTAGCTGCTTGCTTGGGTTTATCCTTGCCAGCAGTAGCAGATAATACAACGTCTAACATCGTCGGTTCTATCAAAGCTAACGATTACTCTCAGTATACCGTGACCGCCACTGACCCAAAAACTGGGTACAGCCGCCAAATTTCCGTTTCTGATGAAGGAACGTTTCGTTTTTCAAAATTACCCACGGGTGAATATGACATCGTAATCAGTAAAAATGGTGAAGTTGTCGCCACTGATAAATTACGGGTTGCCTTGGGTTCAAACGCAAACGCAGACTTCGATTTTTTAAGTGCTGATGGTACCGAACGTATTGAAGTGACAGGTGCTCGCTTTTCAGCTGTTGACGTAACGTCTACCGACTCAGGTTTAGTTATTGACGAATTTGAGCTTGATCGTTTACCTGTTGCGAGAAATTTAACTGCAGTATCTTTACTTGCCCCAGGTACGGTGGCCGGTGAATCTGGTTTTGGCAACACCGCCTCATTTGGTGGCGCTTCTGTTGCTGAAAACTCCTGTTACATCAATGGATTAGAAGTAACTAATACTCGTCAAGGCTTAGGTTGCGGTTCTGTCCCTTTTGAATTTTACAAAGAATTCCAGGTTAAAACGGGTGGTTACTCAGCTCAATTTGGTCGTACAACTGGCGGTGTAGTGAACGCTGTTACCAAGAGCGGTACAAACGAGTGGGAATTTGCTGCGGTTGCTAATTTTATTCCTTCTGGTTTGCAAGAAAAAGGTAGCGTTTCTCGTGGTAAGGGCTCAACCGGATTGGTGTTTGCTGATGAGAGATTGGACGAACAAAGTTTTATTGATGTAGCTATCTCTGCGTCTGGTCCGTTGATTGAAGATACCCTATTTATTTATGCTTTGGTTAACCCACGCGATTCTCAAAATGACTTTGCTTTTGCCAACGGCCGCAGAAGAACGACACCCGTTAATGAATTCAGAGAGCGGGAATCATCAGGCAGTGACAACCTATTCTGGGGTGTAAAATTAGATTGGCAAATTGCTGAAGATCACCGTTTGAGTTATTTCGGTTATTCTGACCGCAACGATACCACTGAAACCATTTACGACTATAACGGTAACACCGGTGTGATTTCTGGTGACCCAGAATACAACGTTCGTTTGCGTGGTGGTAAAGCTCAGAGTTTAACCTATACAGGCTATTTAACCGACGATTTATCAGTTAGCGCGATGGCAGGTGAAATTAAGACTGAGTACAACACATTAAAACCAGGAGTAGACCTTAACTGTCCATCTGTTAACGATACACGTACTACCACTAACCCCATCACAAGCTGTGGTCAAGGTGGAACAGTTGGTAGCAACAACGATGACAACGTCCAGTATCGCTTAGACATTGAATATGTGTTTGGTGATCACACCATCAAAGCTGGTTTAGATGTGCAAAACCGCGAATCTACTCGTTTAGATGAACCAGTGGGCGGACACAGTTATACCTATAGTACGCTTATCCCTACCGGTACTATCCAGGGTATTCCTTACACCAACAATACTGGTGCTAATCAGGATTATGTAACTGACCGTATCTTTGCTGGTGGTGGTGGTTTTAAATCAGATCTGACTGCCTATTACATCGAAGATGTATGGCAGGCTACTGAAAACCTCATATTGAACATTGGCTTGCGTAAAGACAAATTCAAGGGTGAAGGTACTACCGGTAAATTATTGTTCGACTTTAATACCGACATTGCTCCGCGTTTAGGGTTTAGCTGGGATGTGAATGGCGATGGTGATACCAAAGTCTTTGGTACTTACGGTACTTACTACTTGCCGGTGGCTAACAACACCATTTTCCGTGCTGCATCAGGCGTAAGTGACGTTACAACTCACTACACTTTCACAGGTTCAGACGCCACTGGCTCACCTACTGGTATTCAGCCAATAACCGGTAATCTGAGCACTTCACAAGCGGTTAACTCAGTATCTACCATTCCGCAAAAAGATATTTTTGTGGCCGAAGAAGCTAATCCCTTTGCACGTGACGAGTATATCTTGGGTTATGAGCAAGTGCTTAGCGATGAGTTGTCTTTCTCTGTTACCGGTATTTATCGTGAAGTAACAAGCGTTCTTGACGACTATTGTGGTGAATTTGCTTATCCATACTGTTTGTTAGTGAGCCCTGGTGATAACGCCACATCCTATAAAGATGGCTTCTATTACTATGGTAATGGCGATCCACGTAACTATATAGACTTCGACTTATTTGATGGAGAACCAGATCCCGGTTCACGTACTACGATCCCGGCAGCGGATATTGGTCTTCCTGAAGGTAATAATGAATATCTAGCCTTACAAACACAGATGATGTATCGCGCGGATGATTTCCGCATGACTTTCATTTACACCTGGTCAAGAAGCACGGGTAACTTCGAAGGTGCGGTTAAGTCTGATATCGTACAAGCTGATGCTGGTATTACTCAAGACTTCGACTTCCCAGCATTAATGGATGGCGCACAAGGTTATCAAGCCAATGACCGTCGTCATGCATTTAAGTTGTTCGGTAGTTATGATCTCACTGAAGACTTGACGTTTGGTTTTAACGCTCAGTTAATCAGCGGTAAACCTTTGTCAACATTTGGCCGTGGTTATATCACCGATGATCCCGATATTTACGGTAGCTACGGGGATACGTTCTACATCTACACAGGGCAGTGTCCAGACACCAATATGGATGGAGTGTGTCAACAAACTGAAAAAGTGTTTACTTTCACACCTCGCGGTAGCGCTGGTAGAACACCTTGGACGTTTAATGTAGATGTATCGTTGGCATACAGCTTCGAAGTTGAAGGTATTGAGATGGAAGCCTCGGTTGACGTATTCAATTTGTTGAATAGCCAAGAAGTGATCAGTTCTAACGAACACTATGAGATCAGTGAAGGTAATGTCAGTCAGTGGTACGGTGCTGCTTATGATTGGCAAACTCCGCGCTACGTTCGCTTTGGTTTTGAAGCAAGATTTTAATCAAAGTTAATGTTGGCTATTTGCTTTGTGTAAATAGCTAGCAATAAACCCAAAAACCTCCACTTTCAGTGGAGGTTTTTTTTTGAAGACTCAAACCCGTCTTCCTGTGTTTTTAGTCAGAATAAAATTTCAACAGTGATTGCACAATTTACAACACATTCTAAAAAAGCAAAAAAAGCAAAAAAAGCAAAAAAAGCAAAAAAAGCAAATGTTTAAATTACGCAAATGTTCAGCATTGCAATAATCCTCGTCTTGACAATTCGCTAACATCCATGTGACCATTCAACAGTCTTAGTCGTATTAAATTTAGAGCTAAGCCCCTTAAACAACAGTGCTTTATAAGCCCCTTGCTGACCAACATACGCGCTTAGCAAGGATTCAAAACAAGAAATTGGTTGGGAATTATGTCCAAAATGAGCAAGAGAAACCTTATTGCTTCTGCCGTCGTTGGTGCCTTTGCACTCGGTAGCAGCGCCGTTGTCTCTGCAGACACGTTAAATGATCTTCATGCAGAAGAATCTAAAATTCACGTTGCTGCAGCGAACTCCCAAGAGAAAATAAATAATCTTTATGAGCAATCTCAAGAATTATTTGCTGAATATCGTCAGGTAGTTGACGAAACTGAGAATCTCAAAGTTTATAACGATTACGTTGCCACATTAGTTGCTGACCAGCAACGTGGAATCGACTCTTTACAACGTCAAATCGATGGTATCGAAGGTGTTAAACGTGGCGTAGTTCCTCTGATGTTCAGAATGATCGATAGCCTAGAACAGTTTATCAATCTTGATGTACCAATTGACTTGGAAGAGCGTAAAGCCCGAGTTGATCGTTTGCGTGATGTAATGGGTAATTCCAACGTAACGACGTCGGAACAATTCCGTCAAGTTATTGAAGCTTATCAAATAGAAAACACTTATGGTCGCTTCATGGGATCATATAAAGGTACTCTTAATTTCCAAGGTACTGAAATCACAGTTGATTTCTTTAATCTAGGTAGAACTGCTCTCGTTGCATTGTCACTTGATCAAAAAAATGCATGGGTGTGGGATAACGACGCTCGTGCATGGCAAGAACTTGGCGATGAGTATTTAAGCTCAGTCATCACTGCTGTACGTATGGCCAATAAACTTGTGCCAGCTGATCTTATTAAGTTACCAATTAAAGCTGCGGAGTAATATTGATGAAACCTATATATAAATCCATATTAGCCGCTGCTGCGTTAGCGATGATGGCAACAAGCGCTATGGCTGCAAACTCTCTAGAAGAGTTGCTTGAAGAAGTGAAGAAAAATCGTGTTTCAGAAGCAAGAATCAATAAAGAGCGTGAGGCAGAATTCCAATCTGCTCGTGCAGATAAACAAGCTTTGTTGAAAAAAGCACAAGATGGTTTGAAGGCAGAAAAAGCGCGCGGTGATCGTTTAACCAAGCAATTTGCTGACAATGAAGCCGCCCTTGCTGCTAAAGAATTAGAATTAGATCAAGCCACTGGTACCTTGGGTGAAATGTTTGGTGTAGTACGGCAAGCATCGGCTGAAGCCTATGGTCAGATCTCTACGTCGATCGTTAGTGCGGAACATCCTGGTCGTGGCGAGTTTTTGAAGCGCATGTCTGAAGAATCAAAGGGCTTACCTAATATTCAAGAATTAGAAGACCTTTGGTTTGCGTTACAAACTGAGATGACTGAATCAGGTAAAATTACTCGTTTCAACACTAAAGTAGTTAGCTTAGATGGTGGCTCACAAACTCAAGATGTTGTGCGTGTTGGTACGTTCAACTTAATCGGCGAGCAAGGTTATCTAATCTATGATGACAAAGACGAAATTGTTCAGCCTCTAGGTCGTCAGCCTGACGGTTATTTGGTTGATTCAGCTCAGGCCTTAATTAGTGCCAAATCTGGTGTCATTCCTTTCTATGCTGACCCTTCTCGTGGCGTGTTGTTAGGTCTGCTTAAAGAGAAAGCGACCATGATGGAACGTTATCATGCAGGTGGTGTAGTTGGTTACGTCATTACCGTGATGTTGGCGATTGGTTTATTAATTGGTTTGTATAAAATTATTACCTTGACCGTGATCAGCGGAAAAATGCGTTCACAACTTAATAATCCGTCTAACCCTTCTACGAGTAACCCACTTGGTAGAATTCTGACCGTTTACCGTGACAACAAAGGAACGGATGCAGAAAATTTAGAGTTGAAATTAGACGAAGCTATTTTGCGTGAGTTACCAAGCATCGAAAGTGGTATCAACATCATCAAGATTTTCGCCGCTATTGCTCCTCTTCTTGGTCTTCTAGGTACAGTGCTTGGTATGATTGCCACCTTCCAGCAGATCACATTGTTTGGTACAGGTGACCCTAAACTGATGGCAGGTAGTATCTCAATGGCACTAGTAACAACGGCTCAGGGTATCATTGCAGCTCTGCCTTTATTACTGATGCACAGCATTGTAGCGGGCCGTAGTAAGTCAATTGTTCATATTCTTGATGAACAGACTGCAGGCATCATTGCTGCGCACGCTGAGACGGAGAAAGCCTAAGATGTTATACCTGATTGGACTATGGGAGTCGGTCAGGGACTTTATCGCTGCCGGTGGCGACGTATTATACGTCGTCGCCCTAGCGCTCTTTCTAATGTGGGTGTTTATGATAGAGCGTTATTGGTATCTGACTTCAGTGTTCCCCAAACTACACAAGGATATAGTAGCTAAATGGGATGCTAGAGAGGATACCACTTCATGGTATGCGCATAGAATCCGTGATACGTGGATTTCACAAGCATCAGATGGCTTAAGCTCAAGAATGTTATTGATAAAAACTCTTGTTGCTATGTGTCCTCTAATTGGTTTGTTAGGAACAGTAACGGGTATGATTGGGGTGTTCGAAACAATGGCAGCTCAAGGTACCAGTAATCCTCGTCTAATGGCGGCCGGGATATCTATGGCAACTATTCCTACTATGGCTGGTATGGTTGCTGCTTTATCTGGGGTGTTTTTTAGCTCTCGCTTAGAAGCGAAAGTTAAGATTGCCAGAGAAAAGCTTGTTGATAGCTTACCCCATCATTAAGGAGAGGATCTTATGGGTCGAAAAGTTCGAGTCGAAGAAGAAGATGCAGCAATAGACATGACTCCTATGTTGGACATTGTTTTTATCATGTTGATTTTCTTCATCGTAACAACTGTCTTCGTGAAAGAAGCAGGTATAGAGGTGATAAAACCAAACGCTACTCAATCTGTCATGCCTAAAAACGCTAACATCTTTATCGCTGTAACGGAGAAAGGTGATGTATGGATAGACAAACGTCAGGTTGATATAGAAAGTGTGCGGGCTAATTTGGAACGTTTAATGGCGGAACAACCCTCTGATGTAATTATAATTCAAGCAGATAAAAATGCTGAACACGGGGTTGTTGTTGAAGTCATGGACCAAATTAAAGCAGCTGGTATTGATAGAATCTCTATAGCAACGGCGGGCGGTTAAATATGGGTAGACTAATAGTTTCTATTTTAGTTGGTGCTGCCATTGCGTTCGGTTTGTTTGTGTTAATGGCAAAATTGATAGAGAACTCATCAAGACCTGCAGATAAAGCTGCACCATCACCTATCATTGATATCGTGATGACACCACCTGATGACTCAACTCAGTTGCGTACTAGGGTGCCACCACCACCACCTCCTCCACCACAGCAACCACCGAAAATTCAGCCGGTTGAGCCTGATGTGGCTAAAGCAAATACTGATGGCTTAGGTTTTGCTATGCCTTCAATAGATGTAGGCGGCGCTTCGGTAGATATCGGTGGCGTTGGCGCAATGCAAAGGGACGGAGACGCTACGCCTATCGTGCGTATCGAACCTAAGTACCCAGTGCAAGCTGCTCGCGACGGTAAAGAAGGTTGGGTGAGATTGTCGTTTACCATTAATGAAGTAGGCGGTGTTGAAGATGTTGAAGTCATCGATGCTGATCCAAAACGTGTGTTTGACCGTGAGGCTAGACGTGCATTGGAAAAGTGGAAATACAAACCCAAAATCGAAGATGGCAAACCAATCAAGCAATTTAATTTAACCGTGCAACTAGACTTTAAGTTGGATCAGTCATGATTAAAGTTTCCATTAAAAAATTATGTGTTGTTTCAGCCTTGTCGTTTTTTACAGTGTTACCCAGTGTAGTTTACGCACAAGGTGCACCAGTGATTTGTCCGGACTATAAAAAGGGTCCGACAAATATACCGAGTGAAAGAACTGGTAAAAAAGTTCAGAAGGCTTATGAAGCTTACAACAATGATCAGATAGACGAAGCTTTAGCACTTTTATACGAAATTGATACTTCTCAAGAGTTCGACCGTGCATTTACCGATCGTTTTATTGGTAATTTGCTGGCTACTAAGCCTGAAAGTGCGACAAAGGCTCTCGAATATTTAACCAAAGCTGTGAAAGTGAATAAGTTAAATGATTCAGAACAAGCCGGTACCTTGCGTTTAGTTGCTGATCTTAATATGCAAGAAAAGCAGTATCCTCAAGCAATTGAGTGGTACAACAAATGGATGGCTTTTACTTGTAAAGAAGAAGCTGAAGTGTATTTGCGTATTGCTACAGCCTTGTATGAGCAGCAAAAATGGGCAGACATTATTGAACCGGTTAACAAAGCTATCAAAATGGCTGAGAAACCGAATAAAAATGCCTATGCCCTTAAATTGACTTCTTATTTCAACAGAAAGATGTACAAAGAAACCATCCAAGTAGCTGAAGATACGGTGACAATATTCCCCGACAATAAGGCGAATTGGACACAACTTGGTTTCTTTTATATGTTGGTTGAAGACTATAAAAAGGCACTTTCTACGTTTGAAATGGCGTTGAATCAAGGGTTCTTAACAAAAGAAGCTGAGATTAAAGCGCTGATGCAGTTGTATTCTACCAACAATATTCCGTATAAAGCGGCTCTATTGTATGAGAAATACATGAAATCAGGGTTAATTAAAAAGGATGAGAAAAACTTATCTACATTGGCAAATACCTGGCATCAAGCGAAAGAGCATTTAAAAGCGGCTAATTATTATGGCCAAGCTGCGGCGATTTCTTCAAATCCTGACATGTACAGCAAACAAGGTACTTTGTTGTATGCTGCAGAAAAGTATAAAGATGCATTGAGTGCTTTACAAAAAGCATTAGATGGTGGAGCTGATAACGTTGGTCGTATTCATATGGCGATGATGGAAGCTAATTTTTATACGGGTGATTTCAGAAGCGCATACCAGCACGTACTTGAAGCTAAAAAGGACACCGCTACTGCACGTAGTGCACGAAGCTGGGAGCCTTACATCAAGGAAAAGGCTAAAAATCGTGGTATCAAGCTTTAATTAGGTAATCCGATAATGAAAAGCCCCTTAATTGGGGCTTTTGTATTTTTAGCACTCATCGATTGTTTACTGTTAAGTAAAGTGGATGAGTTTAATTGAGGCGAACATGCAAAACTTACGGTCAGGGCTTGAGTCACCATGTGTACGCAATTGTTGTTTAAATCAACATGACATTTGTGTCGGCTGTAAGCGAACCTTAGAGGAGATTTTGCAATGGGGGAACGCAGATGAGCAAACAAAACTAGCCATCTTGCAAAACTGTCATGAGCGCAGTATCTCCACTAGTTTTCAAACTAAATAACCTCCCATTTAATAAGCTTTTTGCAGATTTCTCAAAGGGTACACTACCGTGCACATTACCTTAGCGCCTATGGAAGGCGTTGTTGATAGTTTAATGCGAGACATGCTAACGAGAGTAGGTGGCTTCGATCTATGTGTCACTGAGTTTGTCAGGATTGTTGATCAGCTTCTCCCCAAACGTGTGTTTTATAGAATGTGCCCTGAACTACACCACCATGGTTACACACCAAGTGGTGTGCCAGTCAAAGTTCAACTACTTGGAAGTGAGCCTCAATGGCTAGCAGAAAACGCTGTTAGAGCGGTTGAGCTAGGTTCTCATGGTATTGATTTAAATTTTGGTTGCCCTGCTAAAACGGTGAATAAAAGTAAAGGTGGCGCAGTACTATTACAAGAGCCCGAAACACTCTACCAAATATTGTCAACAGTGCGTCAAGCATTACCCAAAGGCACGGTTTTAAGCGCAAAAATGCGGCTAGGATTTGCCGACACTACCTTAGCAATTGAAAATGCCCATGCCATCGCATCGGGTGGTGCTGACCTTTTGGTGATCCACGCTAGAACAAAGTTGGACGGTTATAAACCCCCAGCGTATTGGCCGTGGATAGCTAAAATAAAGCAACACGTTGATATTCCCCTAGTAGCAAATGGTGAAATTTGGGGAAGAGAGCAAGCGTTTCAATGCATACAAGAGTCTGAGTGTCAGAACATTATGCTTGGACGTGGGGCCTTGGCTCTGCCAAATTTGGCTGCCGTCATTAAAGGTACTCAACAATCTATGTTGTGGCCTGAAGTGAAGCAGTTGCTTCTTGATTACTCGGGTTATGAGTTGTACTCAGATAAAGGCAAGTATTTCCCCAATCGTGTTAAACAATGGCTTGGTTATCTCAGTCGGCAATATTGGCAAGCTGAGCAATTATTCATTCAAATCAGAACGTTACACAATGCTCAGCAGATAATCGACAAATTAAAACAGTTTGATGCAAGCTAAGGTATTAGACATGTAAACTGCCTCGGCAGCTTTAGAAAACATGGCTGTTATTCATAAAAAAGCCACTGCAGAGCGAGTGGCTTTGTTGATTCAAACTCTCGTGTCTATGATTGAGCCAACACGATCGTCTGCTGATGACCTCGTTTGTTGTTCTGGCGGTGATTCCAAGGTCTCTTGAGATTGAGCCTGCACCACTTGTTGCTGAGAACCCGTCTGGGTTGGTGCAATTTGAGCTAACGACCCTGCACCTGCTGAACCTATCTCCATCTTGTCCTCCTATGGTTGAGTAAACGCACTAAGGTCAGTCTAGACCTTAAATAGTTCATTCGCCAGCCAGTATACGATTGAATTGTGCGTACATGGCTTGGGCAATACTTTGTTGTGCTGCTGCATTCGGGTGAATACCATCCCGCTGCATTAATTCAGGTTTGGTGGCGATATCTGCCAAAAAAAACGGGATTAATCGTATATTGGTTTCTGCGGCAATATCTATAAAGCTTTGTGCGAACATGTCGGTATAACGTCTACCGTAGTTTGGTGGTATTTGCATAGCTTGCAGAATAACCTGAATATTCTGTTGCTTAGCCAACTCAATCATCGCGATTAAGTTACTTTGCATCTTTGCTACTGGATGGCCTTGCAATCCATCGTTTCCACCTAATTCTATGTATAAATGGCTGGGAGCGTGTTGCTCAAGCAATCTGGGCAGTCTCGCCAACGCCCCGTCAGTGGTTTCACCACTAATCGCCGCATTAACTACCTCTATGCTATCGTCTCTCCACATATCTTGTAACAAACTTACCCACCCATCAGCTAGGGAAATGCCATAGCCAGCACTTAAGCTATCGCCGAGTATCAATAGTTTTGTGTCTTTGGCCCACAATTGATCTGAAACACACAATAAAGGTATTAATACCAAGAGAAATTTTAATTTAGTCAACCAAGACTTAGCATTTACAGGCAGCACAATGACTCCAGAAAAAATGATAGTAGCTAATGGGATTAGTAAAACAGTTTCTACTGCTCAAGGTCAATTACAGATCCTTCAACCCATCAGTTTTAATGTCTCAGTGGGGGAATCTGTGGCAATCGTTGGGGCATCAGGTTCAGGAAAGTCCACATTGTTGAGTTTATTGGCGGGGCTTGATGAAGTGACGTCGGGGGAAATATTCCTAAACGGCCAAGCCATGCATGCAATGAATGAGGAGCAACGTGCTCAACTTCGTGGCGCCAATGTGGGCTTCATTTTTCAGAGTTTCATGCTGGTACAAAGCCTCAGTGCTATTGAGAACATCATGTTGCCTGCAGAGATAGCGGGGACAGCCAATGCCAAACAACGGGCTTTAGATTTGCTTAAGTTGGTTGGATTAGATCATCGTGCAAGTCATTACCCCAATCAACTGTCTGGTGGCGAACAGCAACGTGTCGCCATTGCTCGTGCATTTATCACTCAACCCAAAGTATTGTTTGCCGATGAGCCAACAGGTAACTTAGATGCGGCAAATAGCGGCAAGATAGAACAGTTACTGTTTGAATTAAATCGTGACGCCAATACTACCCTCATTCTTGTAACACACGACCAAGAACTTGCGGCAAAGTGCCAACGCCAATTGCATATGCATGCCGGAGAATTGACAGAAACTGCTGAGCTTAGTTCAATCAAACACGCGCTCAACGCAACGCAGAAACGGGGTTGAAGCATGTCGAGTTTTAGTCTGAATTTGGCGTGGCGTTTATTCAAACATGAAACACGTCGCGGAGAGTTAACCATCATTTTACTTGCCATTGTGTTAGCGGTGTCTTCGGTGTTGTCTTTATCGCTATTCAGTGAAAGGTTGCAAAGTGCATTGAGTACTAAAAGTGCTGAGTTTATTGCAGCTGACCGCGTACTTAGTGCGCGCAAACCCGTTGCCGATGCATGGTTGGAGCAAGCTCAAACCTTAGAGCTTGATACTGCTCAGCAGGTACGGACTCGCTCTATGGTCTTTGCTAAGCAACACATGTTGTTGGCTGAATTATGTGCGGCGGGGCCGGGTTATCCACTCAAAGGTCAGTTAAAGGTATCCGACCAAGCATTCAGCGAAGGCCTGCCCACCAGTGAACTTCCGGGTCCCGGTGAAGCATGGGTAGAATCGCGGTTGATGCAAAGTTTAGCGCTAAACATCGGGGATTCCTTAGATGTGGGAGACGCAGCGTTTACTGTCACTAAAGTACTTGTTTCCGTTCCTGATGCTGGTTTTAGCGTATTTGCCGGCGACCCCAAAGTATTAATCCCCCTTTCAGGCTTGCCAGCAACCAATCTCACCGGGCCTGGTAGTCGCGTCAGCTACAGCTATTACTTTGTTGGCGATACATCGGTATTAGATGAATACTACACGTGGTTGCGCCCACAATTGGATCGAGAAATTCATGACTGGAACTCGGTGGACGATGATGATTCGCCCTTAGGGCGTTCTGTTCAGCGCGCAGAGCAGTACTTTCTTTTGGCGAGTCTGTTGGCCATTGTATTGGCGGCGGTATCGATTGCTGTTGCGGCACAGCGCTACAGTCAGCGTCACTATGATCCCGTGGCAATCATGAAAACCTTGGGGGCAACGGGTCGTCAAGTTAAGCAAGTATATGTACTGCAAATACTATTTATTAGTACCTTGGGTATTTTGATTGGTGGTTTGATTGGCTTTTTACTGCAACAAGCCGTGGTGTGGGCACTGGCTGGGCAACTTGATGTGAGCATGGATGCCTGGCACTGGCGTCCTGTTTTTATCGCGATTTTCACCGGTGCTGTGTGCGCGTTTTTGTTCTCTTTGTACCCCTTATTAAAACTGTTCTCTGTTTCGCCATTGCGTGTATTGCGACGTGATTTAGGTGCAAATCTCTCATCGCGTGCCATTCAATTTATTGCTTCGGGTGGGGCCATATTTTTATTGATGTGGGCTTACAGTCAAAATTTGCAGATCAGTGCCATTTTGTTTGTGTCGGGTATTTTGCTGGTACTAGCACTTTTGTTGGTGACTTTTGGGCTGATTTGGCTAGGGCGGCGTCTGGGGCAGGGCAAGATGGGTGCTTGGCGCCTTGCATGGGCGCGCATACATCGTCGTGCACTTGATAATAGCGTCCAGCTCATTAGTTTTGCTATCACCATCATGTTGCTGCTCGTGGTACTTGTGATGCGTAACGACATGGTCAAACAATGGCAAGATCAATTACCACAGGGCACCCCCAATTATTTCTTGATTAACATCAGCCAAGAGCAAATGCCCAATTTAGCTGAGCATTTCAATCAAGCTGATGTCAGCTTAGATAAATTTTATCCAGTGGTGCGGGGCCGTTTTGTGGCCATCAATGGTGAAAAAATACGTACCGATATTAGTAAAGAAGAGGAGTCTGCAGGAGATGCGGGTCGGCAAGGTTTGGGACGTGAAGCTAATTTAACATGGAATACGCAGCTACAGATTGGTTCTAAAATTGTTGCAGGTCGTTGGTTTGACGAAAATACCTCAGCCAGCGAGGAGCAGATGCCATTTGAAGTATCGGTTGAAGAGCGATTGGCGCAGCGTTTAGGTATCAATTTGGATGATACCCTAACCTTCAACATTGGTAGCGAAGTCGTCAGAGTGAAGGTGACAAGTTTGCGTGACGTGAACTGGCAGTCGATGCAACCAAACTTCTTTTTTGTCATTGAGCCCCGGGCCATGGCGCAGTTTGTTCCCACCTACATGTCGAGTTTTTATTTACCAATAGACGACAAGCCTAAACTCACTGAATTGTTGCAACCATTTGCTAGCGTGACCTTGTTTGATGTAGATGCACAGATTAATCAGCTGCGCAGTATTGTAGAACAAGTGTCGGTAGCCGTTGAATTTATTTTGGTCCTGGTGCTCATTGCAGGTTCATTAGTCTTGGTCGCACAGGTACAAGCCAGTATGGACGAGAGGCAGCAAGAATTGGCCATCTTACGCACGTTAGGCGCCAAAGGCAGTTTGATCCGGTGGAGCGTGATCTGCGAATTTGTGATCATCGGCATGACAGCAGGATTGATGGCTGCAACCTTTAATGAGTTGAGTCTGTATTTGTTACAAACCGAAGTGTTCTCAATGCAAGCCACTGTGCACGGGCAATTTTTCATTATTGCCCCGATAAGTGGTGCCATTGTTGTGGCGTGCTTGGGTGGGATCAGTTGTTGGCGCTTGTTACGTCTTAATACCAGCCATTTGCTAAGGCAAATGGTATAAGCACAGACGGCGATTCATCAGTGGCGCAAACAATTAAACGCTGCGTCAATGTCGCTGTAAACAAAATTGTAGCCGCTTGCCAATAAGCGTTTGGGCACAACCCGTTGACCATAAACAAGTAGGTCAGCGGATTCTCCCATCGCTAAGCGTAGGGCAAATTCTGGCACACGAAACAGACAAGGGCGATGCAGTGCAGTGGCTAAGGCTTGGCTGAATTCTTGATTGGTGACTGGGTTGGGTGCGGTAAAATTAAAGATACCTCGACAGTTAGGGTTGTCAATCAAGTGTAAGATGCCGCGCAACATATCTTCCAAGTGGATCCACGACATGTATTGTTGGCCGCTCGCTATCGGCCCCCCTAATCCCAATCTAAACGGCGTTAGCATTTTCACTAAAGCCCCGCCGCGTTTTGTCACCACAATACCCGTACGCAGGATACATACACGGGTTTTTTCTGATGCTGCCTGTTGGGCTAAAAACTCCCAGCGTTCGCATAACTGGTGGCCAAAATCGTCTTTCACTTGGGTGCTTTGTTCGTCAAGGATAGTATCGTCCTGTGGCCCGTAATACCCCACTGCCGAACCACTAATCAAGAGTTCCGGTGGCACACTACTGGCTTTGATGAGGGCGACAATTTTTTCGGTGACCGACCAGCGACTTCGTTCGATTTCCCCTTTCTGTTGCGCCGACCAGCGTTTTCCAACAATCGGTTCACCGGCTAGATTAATCACTACTTGATAGTCATTCAGATTACTTAGATGCTCTAATGAAGACAAATAATGGATTTTATGCCCCAGTATTTGTTCTGCCATTGCAACATTTCGGGTGTAGACGGCAATCCCATGTGGGCGGAGTAAGGGCACTAAATTAGAACCAATGAGGCCGGAGCCACCTGTTATTAAAATTTTCATATGTGCCCTAAACCTTAGTGAATGTTTATGTATTCTTCTGACAAGATAAACATAAAGACACAGAATCTGCAAAACGTAAAGCGTGGGGTTTGTCTACCTCAGCTTCAGCATAAATGACCCAACTGTGTTCTGCCGCGATGGCAAGTACATCGGCGGTCAGTTTTTCCAACAACGAAAAACGATTGTTTTCCACTAGTTTTATGATGCGCTTAGTGATGGTTTTATAATTTAACGCATCATCCATGCGGTCAGAATCTGTCGCAGAATCTGCGTGATACTGGATCTTGACGTTGATCACGACGTCTTGCATGTTCACAATCTCGTCATCGTTGATGCCTATAAAGGTGCGTAAGCGCAGATTTTTGATGCGAATAGCGGCGGGGTTTAAGTTCATGTTTAGCCTTTTCCTCATTGTTGGCTTTTAAATGCGAGTCACCCTTGGCGACTATTTTATGGCGACCAATGCTTGGCGACCAATTCTTGGCCACATCATCATACTGTAAAAAGTGTTAACTATCTGATAGTTTGCATGTAAATGGACGCTACCTAGATATATCGAATGCAAGCAAAAACACCCTCCTCATCTTCTTTACGTGTGCTCGTCATACTCGCCGCATTGGTTATTGTATTAGCCGGTATTAAAGCGGCAAACACGATTGTTGTGCCATTTTTGCTTTCATTATTTATCGCTATGGCCTGCAGCCCGATGATAAGTCGATTGCAAAAGTTGAAAGTGCCACGTAGCTTGGCCATTCTCACGGTTATACTGGCTATTGTCGTATTTGGATTCATCTTGGCGGGTATGGTAGGGCAGTCGATGAATGAGTTCAGTCAAAACGTGCCTAAGTACCGAGCGCAATTGGCCGAACAGTTTTCGTGGTTGATCAATCAACTTGATGCACTTAACGTTAAAATCGACAAACAACAATTATTGTCGTACCTCGACCCAGGTATGGCAATGAACATGGCAACCAATGTGCTGACTAGCCTTGGCGGTGTGCTCACCAACTTTTTGTTGATCTTGTTGATCGTGTTATTCATGTTGTTTGAAGCTCACTCTATTGCACCGAAAATTCATATTGCCTTGGATGATCCGGATATGAAGATGCAACAGATTGATAAATTTTTAAGTTCAGTTAAAAACTATTTGGCGATTAAAACCTTAGTCAGTTTAGGAACAGGGTTAATCATCGGCATTTGGTTGTACGTATTAGGTCTTGACCATTTTATGTTGTGGGCCATGCTGGCATTTTTACTCAATTACATTCCCAATATAGGTTCGATTATCGCTGCGGTTCCTGCCGTGTTATTGGCATTTGTGCAGCTTGGTGCCCCCTCAGCTGGGCTGGTAGCCCTGGGTTATGTGCTAAGCAATACCGTCATGGGAAATGTGGTTGAGCCAAGGTATATGGGGCGCGGACTCGGTTTGTCGACATTGGTAGTGTTTTTGTCCTTGGTATTTTGGGGTTGGTTATTGGGCACGGTTGGCATGTTGCTGTCAGTGCCGCTGACCATGATAGTAAAAATTGCCTTGGAGTCTAATCAGCAAACACACTGGATCGCGTTGCTGCTGGCCAGTGAAAATGAAGAATTTGTGCCCAAGGTGGCAGAACCTGCGCCATCTGAGGAGAAATAAGTGAGTACCGGCAGTGATAAGCCAAGTCGCATCCAGTAACCTTAGCTAAATTTGCAATCAAAACTGAATATTTCCTGAAAACCTACGATAACCTAACAGACTGAAGGAAAATCGGCTGTCCATGAATTCGCAATTAGCTAAAGACACCAAAGTATTGATCGTTGATGATCAAGCCCTAGCGAAGGGCTACATGAAGTATTCACTGGAAGAACTGGGTTTCAGCGATATCACCTACGTGGACAAAATAAGCCTCGCCCTGACCACCATCCGTAATCAACGCTTCGATTTGATCATTTGCTCTTACAACTTAAAAAGAGAGCAAGATGGTTATTACTTTTATGACGAAATAAAAACCAACGGCGAGTTGCCCTCCAGTACGGCTTTTGTGTTCATTAGTGCCGATACCAATTCAGATTTAGTGCAAAGTATCATCGAGTTGCAACCAGATGATTTTTTAGCCAAACCCTTTACGGTTAAAGAGCTCGATCGGCGATTAAGTCGGGTATTGGCACGTAAAAAAGCCTTGCGAGAAGTGTATCTGTGTATCGAAAAAAACCAGTTCAATCGAGCCTTGTCTGAAGTGGAATTATTCTTAGCCAATCCTAAAAATGCCGAATTTTTCCCCCTAGCGCTGAAAATAAAAGGTGAAATGTTGTGTGCGTGTGGCAACTTTGCCCAGGCCAAAGAGTTTTATTTAGCTATTTTAAAAGTGCAAACCTTTGCTTGGGCACAACTTGGATTAGTGAATGCCTATTTGCGTTTAGATGAAGATGAGTCGGCAGAAAAACTGGTATTGCGCTTGGCGTTTAAACCTGACTCGCAGCTCGCTGCCTATGATCTGCTCACCGCCTTACAAATCAAACAAAATGATTTTGAGACGGCCTTAGAATGTGTATTGATGGCCACCGATATTTCACCGCGAAATATTCGCCGGCATAAAACAGCCCTCGACTTGTCACGTATCACCCACGATTATGAAACGCAATTTGAGGCGGCGAAAAAAATTGTGCGTTTTGCCAAAAACTCCATTCATGACAAACCCGAAAATTATTTAAACGTGGCGCGCTCCGGGATTGATTACGCCATGACCGCTGACGAAGAGAACACCGATAAGTTAGTCAAACAAGCCAACGAATACATCAAACAACTGAAAATCGTCTTCCCCAAGGCAGAGGTCAGCGAACAGATTAAAGTCATCAATGTACGCTTGTTTTATTTGGAGAATGAAAAAGAAAAAGCCCAGGCCCTGATGAATCAATTGGATGAAACCAAGTGGGATAACGAGGGCGTGGACGCTTTGTTAGATAAAGCCAAAGCTTTTCACGAGCTAGGTTTACACGAACGTTCTCAAGCGGTGCTGGAACAAATCGAGTTTCGCTGTAAAAATCATTCCGATCAGGGAGAGATTTTCCTGCATTACATTCAGCAGGAAATGAATGAAAAATCCACCATCAAGTCAAGTTCACGGGAGCTCAACAATGTGGCGGTGAATTACTATCGCCGTGGTGACATTGAGAACGCTATCTCTGCCTTTACCCAAGCGTTTACCGTGATGCCTAAAAATGTCTCTATTGCCCTAAATTTGTTGCAAGTTATCGCCGCAAAATCCGCCGAGTTGGGGGCCACCAAAGTGGCGCCACAATTAGTGAAAAAATGCATTGCCACGGTGGAAAATGGTCAGCTCAACGAAGAACAGCAAGAACGTTACCATAAAGTTCGTGCGGCTTTGGATGGTATGGGCTAAGGCTAAAGGTGCTAGTTACCCACTTTTGATTCGGCAATCAGCCACTTTTCTTGCATAGCGTCGCTCAACCATTTTTGCATACATTGGCTATTTTGCATGGTGGTCATGTATGTTTGGCAGATGGGTGTTACGCTCACGCTATACGTGGCAAACCGCCACACCACTGGTGCAAACATGCAATCGGCAATGCTGAACTCTCCGAATAACCAGGGGCCTTGACTGGCATAACGTTCACGACAGTCAGTCCAGATGGCAGTAATGCGTTGAATATCTTGTTCTAATGCAGCGCTTAATACTATGTGTCGTCCTGTCGCTCGGCAGTTCATCGGCATCAATTGCCGCAAAGTCGCAAAACCGGAATGCATTTCAGCGCTCACCGAGCGAGCATGGGCACGGGCGGTGATATCGGCCGGCCACGCACGGCCTGATAGATAGTGTTCAGACACATATTCACAAATGGCCAGCGAATCCCAAATATGCCGATCTTTATCGATCAATACCGGCACTTTTGCCGCAGGGCTATAGCGACGAATCTGCTCAGCACTATCCGCTTGATACAGTGGAATAATGACCTCGTTAAATGCTAAACCAAAATGCTCCAGCAACAACCATGGCCGCAACGACCAGGAAGAGTAATTCTTGTTACCCATCACTAACAACATGGCATTATTCCTCGCTTACTTAGTCTCTCGACGTGCTTTTTCTAGCAGGACGCTGTGCAGAACCTGATGACTTTTTGGGACTTCTAGTTTCTGAACTTGCTCTGCTGACTTTGCCAGAGGTCGCTTTGCCCGCAACGGCTTTTGTCGCAGGTTTATGTTTGTTTGCCTGTGCCACACGATGTTTCTTCACCGACCGGCGCATACGACTCAACTTAACATGGTCTAATTTGCCTTGTTCTAACTTAATCAAGGTCTCTTTTTCTGGCGGCAGTTGCACGCTGGCGCGCAGGGCGTTGATGTCTGCCAGTGGTAGTTCTAACCATCCACCTTGCGGCAAACGTTTAACCAATTCTAGTGCGCCATACCGCACGCGAATTAAGCGACTCACTTGTAAACCCTGAGATTCCCACATCCGTCTGACTTCACGGTTTCGCCCTTCAGACAGGGTAACATGGTACCAACTGTTTAAACTTTCCTCGTCACTGGGCAGTTTGCGAATGCTGGTGAACTTGGCCACGCCATCATCTAATTTGACCCCTTTTTGTAGCTTTTTCAGCATCTCTGGCTGCACGTCACCAAATACTCGAACCGCATATTCACGCTCAACTTCATGTTTCGGGTGCATCAAGCGGTTGGCAAGATCGCCATCATTGGTAAACAATAATAAACCGCTGGTATTCAGATCGAGTCGGCCGACCGCAATCCAACGGCCATTCTGAATGGTGGGCAGACGATCGAATACGGTGGCACGCCCTTCAGGATCCTTACGACTACACAATTCACCCTCAGGTTTGTTGTACATCAATACGCGACAAAAGACTTTCTGTTCACCGCTGGTAATGAGGTTGCCATCAACTCTGATTTTATCGTCAGCTTCGACGCGATCACCTAAGGTAGAAAGCTTGCCATTGACCGATACGCGGCCACCTTCAATCCAAGTTTCCATTTCACGGCGCGAGCCGAAACCGGCATTGGCCAATACTTTTTGTAATTTATCACTCATTAATGTAATTGCTCTGTTTCATCTAGTTTGAGGCTACGAGGCTCGCTAGATTGGGATGGCGGAATTTCGTCATGGGCAGCGGCTACTGCAACATCGGAATCGGGTCGAGGGTTTTGGTCATCCTCGATAAATTGGGCAAAGGAATCGGCACTTGGCAATTCACTGAGACTTTTAAGGGCAAAATAATCAAGAAACTGTTTGGTGGTGGCATACAGTGCCGGACGACCGGGCAGTTCTTTATGACCCACAACTTTTATCCAATTGCGCTCGAGCATGGCCTTCATGATTTGACTACTCACCGATACGCCTCGCACGTCTTCGATCTCACCACGTGTGATGGGTTGTCGATATGCAATTAAAGCCAAGGTTTCGAGCATGGCGCGTGAGTAGCGCGGGGCTTGTTCTTGCCACAGCTTGCTCAGCCAGGGGCTCAAGCTATCAGCAGAGACAAAACGATAGCCACTGGCAACTTCTTGTAACTGAATACCGCGTGCTTGATAGTCAAGTTGCAGTTCTTTGAGTACTTCAATTAAAGCGGTTTTGCTCACCGCCATGCCCTCAAGCACAGTTAGCTGCAGTTGCTCAGTGCCTAGCGGCGTATCAGCCACAAAAATAGCTGCTTCCACCAATTGCTTCAATTGTGCACGGGTAATCTTAGGCATAAGTTTGGCCTTGCAATTTCACATGAATATTACTGAAGGGGGCATTTTGTACTAACTCAATGAGATGCTCTTTGGCGAGCTCGAGAATGGCCAAAAACGTTACCACCACGCCAGCACGCCCTTCGCTGGCATGAAATAAGGTATCAAAGCCGGAAAAATGATCAGCACTGAGTTGTTCGAGAATGTGGCTCATACGCTCACGTGTTGACAGGGCTTCACGTTCAATATGGTGATGTTCAAAGGCTTGTGCGCGCTGCATGGCCGATTGCAAACTCAGCACCAATTCCTGCAAACTAACTTGTGGCAAAATACGAATTGGCGCGACGGAGTCTGCCGGTGTCGCACTGCCTTGGAACAAATCACGTTCTTGGCGCGGCAGGGCATCGAGTTGCTGGGCGGCTTGTTTAATCAACTCATATTCTTTCAAGCGACGTATCAGCTCAGCGCGAGGATCGTCTTCATCGTCGTCTGCATCAGGCCGTTTGGGTAGCAACGAACGAGACTTTACTTCGGCTAAAATGGCCGCCATCAATAAATACTCTGCCGCCAATTCCAATTTAAGATCTTTCATCAGATCGACGTATTGCATGTATTGCTGGGTCACTTGATAAACGGGCAAGTTGACGATATCAAATTTTTGTTTGCGAATGAGGTAAAGCAATAAATCTAAGGGCCCTTCAAAGGCCTCCAGAATAAGCTCTAAGGCATCGGGGGGAATATACAAGTCCTCTGGCTTTTCAATTAGGGCTTCGCCATTGATGAAGGCCAGCGGCAGGGGTTGCTGCACTGGATCATGCTGGGAAAAACGCGAGACAAAATTGTCACCGGATTGCGCCATGGCGTTTGGCCTATTTACACGAAGGGGCGAGTATCGCCACTTCCACGGCGAATGATGGTGGCTTCACCTTCTGATAAATCAATCACAGTAGTAGGCTGTTCGCCTAAAGTGCCACCATGAATAATTAAACCTACCAATTTTTCCAATTTATCGCGGATGTCGTCAGGATCGGATTCAGCCACAATCGCACCGGGCAAGATTAGGGTGGTTGACATCAAAGGCTCGCCCAATTCAGCTAATAAGGCTTGCGCTATTTTATTGGTAGGAACACGGATCCCGATGGTTTTCCGTTTTGGATTTTGCAGCCGTTTGGGGACTTCTTTGGTGGCTTTAAGAATAAACGTATAGGGCCCAGGCGTATTGTTTTTAATCATCCTGAACGCGACATTGTCGACTCGCGCGTATTCAGAAAGCTCAGACATATCACGACACATGAGGGTGAAGTTGTGATCACTGCCAATTTGGCGGATCCGACAGATTTGTTCTATGGCATTTTTGTCGTTCATATGACAACCAATGGAATAACCTGAATCGGTAGGGTAAACCACCACAGCGCCCTTATGGATCAGCTCGCAAGCCTGTTTTATCAAACGTGGCTGAGGGTTATCGGGGTGAATGGTAAAAAATTGGCTCATGTTAGTTTCCTTAGTTACTATCGCAGCAAGTGGGAGCAAAGCAAGTGGCAGTGAACGCTGTTGAATTGCGCAGCCTACGCCGACATATTAACGGCTAAATTCCAATCATGCCAGATAGGTTTGAGTTCCTCAGGCAAGGTGAGGTTTTTCCCCAACTCTGTCCAGCGATTGGGGTAGTGAAAATCTGAACCACTGGAACCGAGCAACTGATGTTCAAGGGCGAGATCAGTGAGTAATTTTTTACGTTCGGGACTGAGGTGAGAATGAATCACTTCCATGCCATCTCCGCCGGCTTCACTGAATTCTGCCACCAAACGTCGTAACCATTTGGCTGTCATGTCGTAGTGCCCGGGATGGGCGAGTACGGCTTGCCCACCTGCTGCATGGATCCATTCGATTGCTTGTGCAATGCTAATCCACTGTGGCTTAACATGGGCTTTTTTGCCCTTGCCTAAATACTTGGTAAAGGCCTTGTCAAAATCGCTGACCACCTGTCTGTCAACCAATACGCGGGCAAAATGTGCTCGGGTAATTTGTCCCACACCGGCTATCGCTTTCGCTTGGCTATACACTTCATCTATGCCCACTTTACTGAGTTTGTTCGACATCTCTTGGGCGCGGATTTCGCGCTCTGCGCCCTGTTGCTGTAGGCGAGATGCAAATACAGGGTCGGTGATATCAACCTGCAAACCAAGAATATGAATGTCAAAGTTATGCCATGAAGTAGACAGTTCCACACCAGCCACAATGTGCAGCGGCCGTTTTTGCAGAGCCTGAAACGCTAGGGCTTGGGGCAGGGCGTCAACCGTATCGTGATCGGTGATAGCCAATACATCAACCTGCATCGTATGTGCTCTGGTGATCAGCTCCTGTGGTGACAGTTGACCATCAGAGAAATGGGTGTGGCTATGCAAGTCAATTTTCATGGCGAGCGAAGGTATCCTGAGTAAATAATTTAGGTTATCCCTATTTTGCTGGTTGACAGCGCAGCCATTTTGTTTTCTTCTATGCCTGTTGAATTAACACAACAGATAATTCAAAACGTCAGCCTAGCACAGAGACATCATAAGTTAGCTAGCTGAGTCAAGGGAAAACGGAGACTAACGGCATTATACCCAAAGCTGGGTAAATTACCGAACAATCGCTGGTTTTCTGTGAAACAAATTGATTGAAAGAGATAAACAAGCAGTGACAAACATAAATACACAAGCAAACATGACTTGGTGGTGGCACAACCTGAATTGACGGGCTGTGATTATTTGTGTGTAAGACACTAAAAATTCCAAAAAAAGCCCGTTTTGAACGGGCTTTTTTTATGGTGAAAAGATGTAGGAAACATACCAGAAAAGTCCCAAAAACGAGCATAAAACAGAGCAGAATGACATGAGTTTAGCGCAGTTAACCGAACAAACAGGCAAGGTGGAAACCTTGGTAGTGCAGGCGCCGTATGTGGCGGATCCTCTGCATGCGTATCAGTATTTATGCCAAGATCGCGCCCACAACCTGCTACTGGAATCAGCGGAGATTGACAGCAAGGACAATCTCAAAAGCTTGTTGTTGGTTGATGCAGCGCTGAAGTTAGAGTGCTGGGGACAGCGCGTGAGCATAACGGCATTAAGCGATAATGGGCGGGCGGTTTTACCCCTGTTTGTGCAAGCTGCACCACTGGGCGTAGATTTGAATGTGGCCGAAGACATCATCACCCTGACTTTCACCAGCAGCGATCCTGAACTAGATGAAGACAGTCGTTTACGTTCGCCGGCTGTATTTGATGCCTTGCGCATGATGCTCAAAAATGTGGTAGCCATTCGAGAACACCCGCATGCAGTGTTTTTAGGTGGTGTGTTTGCTTATGATTTACTGGCTAGTTTTGAAGCGTTGCCGCCAGTGCGAGACAGCGCTAATACCTGTCCTGATTTTATGTTTTATTTAGCTGAATGCCTGGTATTAATTGACCATCAACAACAGGTTTGTGAAGTAGTGGGCAGCGTGTTCAGTGGTAAAAATGTGGGCAACAATTATTTCGCCATCAGTCAACGTCTCGAACAAGTCAAACATAAACTCACTACCATTAAAGCCTTACCGTTCAGTACGTTGCCGCCGTTGAGTGACAGTAAGCTGCAAGTGAATAAAAGCGATGAACGCTACAAACAAGATGTGCTGGATCTCAAGGAGCACATTCTGGCTGGGGATATATTTCAGGTGGTGCCTTCGCGTATTTTTAGTTTGCCCTGCCAGTCTCCACAAGCGGCCTATCGTGCACTTAAATTGTCCAACCCAAGCCCCTACATGTTTTATCTGCAGGCCGATGATTTTTGTATTTTTGGCGCATCGCCTGAATCGGCACTTAAATACACCAAGTCCACCAATCAGGTGGAGATCTATCCCATTGCGGGTACTCGGCCGCGAGGTAAACACTTAGATGGTCGCGTCAATCTAGATTTGGACAGCCGCTTAGAATTGGAATTACAACAAGACCTCAAAGAGCGCTCAGAACACATCATGTTAGTGGATTTAGCCCGCAATGATGTGGCCAAGGTCTCACAACCAGGCAGTCGCTATGTTGCCGAACTGCTCAAGGTTGACCGTTATTCTCATGTGATGCATTTGGTCTCCAGAGTAGTAGGTCAATTACGTGAAGATCTCGATGCCTTACACGCCTATCAAGCATGCATGAATATGGGCACCTTAGTGGGAGCACCAAAAGTCAGTGCAGCGAGCTTAATTCGTCAGGTTGAACAAGAACGACGGGGCAGTTATGGTGGCGCAGTTGGTTACGTGAATGGCCACGGTGATATGGACACCTGTATTGTTATTCGTTCAGCTTTTGTGCGTCAAGGCATGGCGCATATTCAGGCCGGTGCGGGTGTGGTGTATGACTCGGATCCACAAGCAGAGGCGGATGAAACCCGTGGCAAGGCACAAGCAGTCATTTCGGCCATCATCGCCAGTCAAAGTGCCATTAATCAACTTCATTCTAGTGAGATCCAATCTGCTGAGATCCAATCTACTGAGATCCAATCTACTGAGATCCAATCCAGTGAGATCCAATCTGCAGAGATCCTAGCAAGCAAGGGAGGGCAAGCTTAAATGACAACACAACGAGGGTTTACCACCACACAACCAGCCTCTATCTGTGTTTTCTTGCTGGATAATTTTGATTCCTTTACTTACAACCTCGTCGATGAACTGCGCACTTTGGGGCTGGAGTTGATCATCTATCGAAATTCCGTCGCTACGGATTTTATTGTGCAAAAAATGCAGGAGAAAGCACAGCAGCGCACGTCAACGGGGCAGGCAGTGCAAGTTATGCTGCTGCTGTCACCTGGTCCGGGCAATCCGTCCCAAGCAGGTTGCATGTTAGACCTTATCAACGCAGTAAAAGGTCGCTTTCCCGTATTGGGTATTTGTTTAGGGCACCAGGCTATCGTTGAAGCGTACGGTGGAAAAATTGTGCGGGCTAATGAGGTGATGCACGGTAAGTCGTCATTGATCACCCATGCTGAGCAGCCAGTCTTTGCTGGTTTACCTAATCCCTTGCCTGTTGCGCGCTATCACTCTCTGATGGCAGCCGACATGCCCGAAACATTAAGTGTCATGGCAGACTATCGAGGTGTGCCGATGGCAGTGGAGCATCAAGCAGATAGGATGTTAGGTTTTCAATTCCACCCGGAATCTATTTTAAGCAGTCACGGCAGTCAGTTGCTCAAACAGAGTATTGAATATTTGACCCAAACCTTGGACGCCCATCAAGCCCAAATCAAAAAAGGAGAGCATGCCAATGATCCTCAAGGTTCTTGAACAACTATATAGAGGCGAGCAATTACAACAAGGTGAGATGAGTCAGGTATTTTCTGAAGTTGTGAGCGGTAAAGTGGGGGACATTGAACTGTCATCTTTACTCACTGCGCTAAAAATGAAAGGTGAACAACCCGCAGAGATTGCTGGTGCCGCGCAGGCGCTAATCCAACACGCTTCGGCGTTTGAACGACCAGATTATGCTTTTGCTGACATTGTGGGTACCGGTGGTGATGGTCATGACACCATCAATATTTCGTCTGCCGCCGCTATTGTGGCCGCCAGTTGTGGTTTGAAAGTCGCCAAACATGGTAATCGCAGTGTCTCTAGTCAAAGTGGCTCGGCTGACTTGTTTAAGGCCTTTGGTTTGGAATTGTTAATGTCGGCCGAGACGGCACGCCGTTGCCTAGACGAGAGCAACCTGTGTTTTTTATTTGCGCCCAATTACCATGCTGGTATTCGCTATGCGATGCCAGTGCGTACAACACTGAAAACGCGAACTTTGTTTAATTTATTAGGGCCATTGGTTAATCCTGCTCGCCCCAGTCACATTATCATCGGTGTCTACGATACAGCACTGCTGCAACCCTTTGCATTGACCCTGCAATTGCTTGGTTACCAACATGCGCTGGTGGTGCATGGCAGTGGTTTAGATGAATTTGCGTTGCATGGCGATACCCAAGTGATTGAAGTGCAAGGCAAAGATTTGGCACGTTATAGTTTGAACCCGGATGATTTTGGTTTGCCAAGCTTTCCGTTAGACGCCATAAAAGGCGGTGAACCAGTGCATAACAAAGAGTTGATTGAACAAGTATTGAAGGGGCAGGGACAAGCAGCCCATCAAGCGGCAGTAGCCATGAATGCAGGAGCTTTATTAAAACTCTGTGGGCAGGCCGACAGTTTTGCAAAGGGGGCAGAAATGGCCTTAAACGCCATGGCGCAGCAGCGCCCGCTGACAACGATTCAACACGCTGCTGCCATCAGCCAGCAGCATCTAGATTAGAATAAGTTATTATGCCAAATGTATTAGAAACTATTGTTATCCATAAACGTCAAGAAATCGCCCAGCGCAAACAAGACTTGCCCTTAGCGACGTTTGTTGATCAACTTGTACCGTCTGAGCGCAGCCTTTTCAACGCTTTGAGGGGTAAAAACGCCGGCTTTGTTTTGGAATGCAAAAAAGCATCACCCTCAAAGGGTTTGATCCGTGCAAACTTTGATTTAGACGAAATCATTGCTGCCTACAGCCCTTATGCGGCAGCCATTTCCGTGTTAACCGACGAGAAATATTTCCAAGGCAAATTTGAGTACTTGCGATATGTGCGCAGCAACGTCACGCAACCGGTTATCAACAAAGATTTTTTTGTTGATCCTTATCAGGTTTATTTAGCGCGTTATCATCAAGCCGATGCAATTTTATTGATGCTTTCAGTGTTAGACGATGCCAGTTACCAAGCACTATCCGCCTTGGCCGAACAATTCCAACTCGATGTGCTAACGGAAGTCAGCAATGCCGAGGAAGTTGAACGCGCGGTGGCATTAAAAGCCAAGATCATTGGCATCAACAATCGCAATTTACGTGATTTGAGTACAGATTTAGCTACCACGGAAAAACTGGTGCCTTTGATCAAGCAACTCGCTACCCATGAACATGTGATTATGTCTGAATCCGGGATCTATACCAACCAAGAGATTCGTCATTTAGCGCCCTTGGTTGATGGCTTTTTGGTGGGTAGTGCGTTGATGGCACAAACCGATGTTGCCCTAGCGGTTAAACAATTGGTGTACGGCAAGGTGAAAGTATGTGGCCTTACTTCAATAGACAGCGCCAAGCTTGTCAACCACAGTCCAGCAAGTTTTGCAGGCCTCATATTTGCGGATAAATCGCCACGCAAGATTAGTTTTGCACAAGCGGAGCAAATCGTGAAAGCAGTGCCCAATCACTACGTGGGTGTGTTTGTCAATGCACCACTAGCGCAGGTGGCAGAGTATGCAGAGGCGCTCAACTTAAGCGCAGTACAGCTCCATGGTCAGGAAGATCAAGCTTACATCAACAGCTTACGTTTGCTACTGCCTGATGCCTGTCAAATTTGGTTAGCCAAAGGTGTTGAACAGCAACTGCCGGCTATGACGGAAACAGCCATTGACTATTGGTTGCTAGATTGTAAAGTCGGCGCGCAAACAGGCGGCACGGGTCAGCGTTTTGATTGGCAACTGCTGCAAGATTCAGAGGATAAGCCCCGCTTGATCTTAGCTGGTGGGCTTAACTCAGAAAATATTCAACAGGCTGCTGCGACAGGCTTGGCCATGCTTGACCTGAACTCAGGGGTAGAGAGTGCCCCCGGTGTAAAAGATCAGCAAAAACTAAACAGTGTATTTGCGCGCTTGCGTGAATATTAATCAATACCGCCAAAATAGAGAGTAAGTCATGAATAAATTAAACAGTAAATTTGGTGAGTTTGGCGGCATGTATGTGCCGGAATTATTGATACCTGCCCTCGATCAGCTTGAGCAAGCGTTTATCGATGCTAAGCAGGATCCAGAATTTCAAGCAGAATTTTTAGGTTTATTAAAAGACTATGCAGGGCGTCCAACTGCGATGACCTTAAGCCGCAATTTGGTCAGTAACCCTTTAGTAAAATTGTATTTAAAACGCGAAGATTTGTTGCACGGTGGTGCGCATAAAACTAACCAAGTGCTTGGTCAAGCACTGCTAACTAAGCGCATGGGTAAAAGCGAAGTGATTGCCGAAACAGGCGCGGGGCAGCATGGCGTTGCCACTGCCTTGGCCTGTGCTTTAATGGGTTTAAAAGCACGCATTTACATGGGCGCCAAAGACGTTGAGCGTCAAGCACCCAATGTGTTCAGAATGCGTTTGATGGGGGCTGAAGTGATCCCGGTAAATGCTGGCTCTGGCACCTTAAAAGACGCGGTCAACGAAGCCATGCGTGACTGGTCAGCGAGCTATGACAAGGCTCACTATTTATTGGGTACTGCCGCGGGGCCTCACCCCTTCCCAACCATTGTACGGGAATTCCACCGCATGATCGGTGAAGAAACCAAGGCACAAATCCTTGAAAAAGAAGGCCGTTTACCGGATGCCGTGGTGGCCTGTGTGGGTGGTGGCTCTAATGCTATTGGTATGTTTGCTGATTTTATTGATGAGCCGAGCGTAAAGCTCATTGGCGTGGAGCCTGCCGGTAAAGGTTTGCATACCCATGAACACGGTGCCGCCATTGGTAAGGGCACGACGGGGATTTTGCACGGCGCGTTTAGTTACATCATGCAAGACAATGATGGACAGATTGAAGAATCTTACTCAGTATCTGCGGGCTTAGATTATCCAGCGGTAGGTCCACAACATGCACATTTGCATGCTACAGGGCGTGCCCAATATGTGGCCATCAGTGATGATGAGGCACTCAACGCCTTCCAGTTGCTGTCACGTAAAGAAGGGATTATTCCCGCATTAGAATCTTCGCACGCGTTGGCGCATGCGCTAAATATGGCTGATGAAGCCGAAGAAGAAACCATTATTGTGGTGAATCTATCAGGACGGGGCGACAAAGACTTAGCCCATGTGCACAGTATTTTGGGAGATCAAAAACATGCTTAATTCAAAGGACAGATATCAGCAAATGTTCAGTGCCTTGGCGGCGAAGAAACAAGGTGCCTTTGTACCCTTTGTGATGGTGGGAGATCCCGATAAGGCGACATCTCTGGCAATTATTGAAGCCCTTATAGCGGGTGGCGCCGATGCCCTTGAATTAGGTTTTCCTTATTCTGATCCTATTGCCGACGGACCAACAATACAACAAGCGAGTATTCGCGCTTTAGCGAATAAAATAAAAACGACAGATTGTTTTGCCATTATTGCTGCCGTGCGTGCCGCGCATCCTGATATTCCCATCGGTTTATTGTTGTATAGCAATTTGGTACTCAAGCGGGGTATTGAAACGTTTTATCAAGACGCCGCTGACGCCGGCGTGGATTCCATTTTGATTGCTGACGTGCCATTACGCGAAGCACAGCGGTTTATCGATGTCGCCACAAAGGTGGGCATCAAACAAATTTTAATTGCCCCACCCAATGCCAGTGAAGAAACGCTACAGCACATTGGTCAGCAATCTCAAGGTTACACCTATTTGTTAGGGCGAGCAGGTGTTACTGGTGCCGAAACCGCGGCAGCAACCCCCACCCATGAATTGATTGAGAAACTCACGCGGCATAAAGTGGCACCACCTTTACTCGGTTTTGGCATATCCAAACCAGAGCAAGTGGCTGATGCCATTAAAGCCGGTGCTGCGGGGGCGATCTCAGGTTCGGCCACGGTGAATATCATTGCCCAGTACTTGGCGCAACCTGAAGAAATGCTGAAACAACTCACCAGCTTTGTGAAAAACATGAAAGCTGCCACGCAACGTTAAAAAGGAAGGTCGTATGTGGTACATGATTTACAGTGAAGACGTCGCCAACAGTTTACCGTTACGTAAGCAAACTCGGCCAGCCCACTTGGCGCGTATTCAACAACTGGTTGACGCTGGGCGAGTATTGGTAGCGGGTCCGTGTCCTGCCATCGACAGTGACGATCCAGGGGAGGCGGGTTTTACTGGCTCACTGGTTATCGCCGAGTTTAACAGCTTACAAGAAGCCCAAGCGTGGGCCGACAGTGACCCCTACATGCAAGCTGGAGTTTATGCTCGTGTGGTGGTGAAACCCTATAAAAAGGTACTGCCCTAATGAGCAGACTTGGGGTTTGATGTGAGCTATCAGCCCGACATGGAGAGTTTGACGGCCTTTATTGACATTAGTGCCATGCGTGCTCAAGGGGCAGGTGGACAGAATGTCAATAAAGTGTCCAGTGCAATTCACTTGCGTTTCACTATCGCCGCTGCGCCGCTACCTGAATATGTCAAACAACGTTTATTGTCGGGGGGCGATAAACGAATAACCAGTGATGGCATTTTGATTATAAAAGCCCAAAGCCATCGTACCCAGGAAATGAACAAACAAGATGCCTTAGAGCGACTGCAAAGCCTCTTGACTGAAGTGGGAAAATTGCAAAAAGCCCGCCGCGCCACTAGACCCACTAAAAGTTCCCAGATCAAACGGGTTGATACCAAAAAGAAATCAGGCCAAGTAAAAGCCCTTCGCAAGAAAGTGGATTATTAGCCAGCGAATTTTTTAAAGCCCATATTATGATTATCGGCGATAACTTCTTATTATCATTAGCGATCGCGCGATGCTCAGAGACAACTCTCCTTTAGTATTTGCTAAATTTGCCGATATCCCCTCTGAGGTTAGGAGGGAAATATGTTTAATTGTCAATTTGTATTGCACCGTGGTGCCATCTTGTTTATCAGTTTGTTTATGTTGGGTGGGTGCTTGCAACATCACGAGCGCTATTATTTTGCTGAGAATTTTGCTTCGGCTGAGCCCAGTATTGCCGCCTCAGATAATACGATAAAACTGGTTAATTCTGCTTTTTATCAAGCATTTATTGGTGGTGCTTGGCGTTATAAGGGTGCGGTGCGCAGCAACGGTAGGATCAATGCCTATATTCAAATTCCTGACCCGCTTAACATGACTGAAGCGGCGCAACAGGACTACCTCAAACAAGCTATTTGCCCATCGAGTAATCATCACAAGATGTGGCAAGAAATAAAAGGCACAACCCTAGCGGTGCATGTATACACAAATACACGCTCACACACTACGTTTGCTTATTGTGACAACCCTGCTGCAGAGTCTGTGTAATTGCCTTTACTTGCCTAGTGTTAGTTACCGTTTAATTCAGGTCTAATTCAGACTCATCACGGTAATCTCAGTAACACCCGAAACACTCATGATTTACGCCTTTTTTTGGCGCTTTTCAGTGACCTAGTGTATGGGGTAAACTACAAGACGAACATCACTACTGAGTACGAGATTGAATATTATTAGCCGCCACTGTATGCCCCTTATTACCCTCGTCATTATGTTGAGCGTGAGTACGGTTGCGTCTGCTGAAGATAAAAAAACACCACCACCTCCTGTGCAATCTAAAGCGGAAGCCGCCCAGCAGGCACAGCAAAAAGTGAATGGCCGAGTGCTAAAAGTCGAACAAAATCAAAATGCTTATAAAGTAAAGGTACTGCAGAAATCTGGTCGTGTGGTATCGGTTGATGTCGACAAAAAATCAGGAAGGTCAGTAAAGAGAAAAAGGACTAAGCATGCGTTTAATGGTGGCAGAAGATGACAGTCGATTACTCACACAACTCGATCAGCTGTTACAAAAAAACGGCTACAGTGTTGATTTAGCCGATGACGGCGCAAAGGCGCTGTTCTTACTGAGTGAACATCCATACGACTTAGCCATCATTGATATTGGTCTACCTGTCATGGACGGCTTTGAATTGATCCAACAAGCCCGCAAAAAAAGCGTAACGTGCCCCATTTTGATTTTGACCGCTCGCGACCGCTGGCAGGAAAAAGTCGAGGGTCTTGAGTCAGGGGCCGATGATTATTTAACTAAACCCTTTCATAACGAAGAACTCCTTGCCCGCATCAAAGCGCTGATCCGCCGGGCGGCAGGCAAAGCGCATCCCCTGATTGAAAAAGGGCCACTCACCTTGGATACCTTAAGTGAGGAAGTCACCGTAAATGGCCAACATATTGAGCTGACAGCCTATGAGTACAAGGTGCTTGAATATCTGCTGTTGAATCCACAAAAAATCGTCTCAAAAACCGAACTCACTGAGCACATTTACGATCAGGATTTTGACTTAGACAGCAATGTGATAGAGGTATTTGTGGGGCGTTTACGCAAAAAAATTGATCCAGATGGCAGTTTAAATCCCATCGAAACTCTGCGTGGGCGAGGCTATCGGATAAATCGTGAGTTGTAATTCCTTGGCGGAAGAGTAAACAACAATGCGCAGTTTGTCTTTGCGCTTACGCACCTTTGCGGCAGCCATTTTAGCCTTAATTATCTTTGTACCGACCACGGTACTGACCCTCGAAAAAGCCTTTAATTTCAGTTTAAGCCAGTCCATGCAGCAGCAATTAAAGGTGCAAAGCCTCACGCTGATCAGCGAATTTGAGTTCGACAATGGCCTCGTGCAAATGCCCGAACAACTCATTAACGAGCAATTTAATCTTCCTGGCTCTGGGCTGTATGCCTTTATTCAAACGGACCAAACCATTGTCTGGACTTCATTGTCGAGCTTAAATCAAGCACAGCTGCCGTTGTTAACGCCACCTGCCGTTGGTGACGAAAGCTTCATTGATGATTTTATCTGGGGAGAACGTTTCTTTCTATTTGCCTACACCGCAGAGTTTGACACCGGTGAGGGTTATCAGGCCGTCAGTTTTTTCATTTTGCAAGATAAACAAATCTTTGATGCGGAAAAGGCACATTTTGCGAGTATTTTGTGGAAATGGTTAGGCCTCGTCGCCTTATTAATGTTGGTTTTATTGCTGGTCAGCCTCAATGCTGCGCTGCTGCCTATTAGTCGCTTGAATAAACAAATCATTCAAGCCGAGCGAGGTTTGATTAAGCGGATAGAACAACAATACCCGCCGGAATTAGAGAGGCTCAAGAGCAGTATTAACCATTTACTCAATAGCGAAGAACAGCAACGTTCACGCTATAAAAATAGTTTGAGTGATTTGGCGCACAGTTTGAAAACCCCCTTGACGGTGCTTAAAGGCACGCAAAACTTACCCAGCGATGCGGATGAACCCATTCAACAAATTGATCAATTGATCAAACGTCAGTTAAAACGCGCTGTGGCTGGACATGCCATGAGTTGGGACGCGCAATTGCAAATCGAACCTATTTTGCAAAAACTGGTTAATGCCATGCACAAAGTTTATGCCGACAAACACTTAAAAATAGACTGGCAGATTCTGCCACCTGAGCAATATTTCCTTGGCGATGTGACTGATTTGATGGAAATGTTGGGCAATGTATTAGACAACGCCTGCAAAGCGGCAAAAACCCGTGTGTTATGCCAAGTAGAAGCGATGGGTCGGTGGTTGCTGATCAGTGTCGCTGACGATGGTGCAGGGATCCCAGCAGAAAAACGCCTTAGTTTACTCAGTAGAGGTGTGCGTCTTGACAGCTATACCGAAGGTCAGGGGATCGGCTTAGCCGTGGTGGCCGACCTAGTATCTGCCTACCAAGGCAAACTCGAAATAGAACAGAGTGAACTGGGCGGTGCGCGTATTATTATGCAATTCCCTTTATCGTAGACCTCGTTAATCCCCCTCAGGCTTAAGCCGCTGTTTAGATTGCTGCATAAATCGACACTTGGCTCAATTCAGGTTTGTTTTTGCGGAAATGGACTGGCTAAAAAGACACTTAACGATTAAGGTTATTGTCAAATTTTTAGGGCGAGATGTGCAATTGAGAAAGCGGTGTCAGTGCTTAACCATTATTTTTTTCTTAAGTCTTGCTGGTGGCAAAGTCTGGGCAGAATCTGTGCGCGAATTTATTCAGTCAGCACAAGTGGAAACCTTTGATTGCCCAAGTGATGAAAGCATGCAAGCACTTGAGAACTGGTTGAGTCGAGGAGATTTAGCTAGCCAAGACGTCATTGATCTGACGGTCATCAAGGGCCAAGGCCTTATTTGCATCGGCCAGTTTGAACCGGCTAAAAAACTGCTTAAAGATGTGCTGAGTGATGATCTCATTGATCATAGCACTTATGCCTATGCCAGCGCGCTCTATCAACTGGGATTTATCTATGACGTGCAGGAAAACCCACTCCGTTGTCAGTATTACGCCGAGGCGAGGCAAGCGGCAATGGGACAATTTAGAGATGTGGTGCTCAGTGCTGAGTTAGGGGAAATAACGGTATGCAGCAGTGATAATCAGAATGTAGGGTTAAAATTGGCTAAATTATTTGCCTTGTTAGAAAGTTATTTACGCGTTGGTGATAAAGCCGCCATTGCACATATTCATAACAATATCGGTCTATTGTATGGGGATATTGGTCAGAATGCGCTCGCCGCCGAGCAATATGAAAAATCTTACAAAATTGGTCTCGAAGTCTATGAGCAGAAAAATCAAATGGCGCCCCTGTTTAGTGTGATCAGTGCCTACACCGGCAGTGGAGATTTTGCCAATGCCAAGTTAATGATTGATGAATTGGAACGCGCGAATAAACTTGTCAACACACCGCTCACCAACAGTTGGTTGCATTTTACCCGCAGTCGGTATTTTTACGTCACCAAGCAATTTGATCAAATGCGCAATAGCCTGCGTGACTGGCTACCCTTTTTGGCACAGGTTTCCAATAAACAAATGGCTGCCTTACACGCTCTATATTCAGCTGCATTATGCATGCACGATGACGACAGAAAATGTGTAGAAAACTTTATTGCACAAAGGGCAGAAGTTGACGCCAAACATGCATCGCGTTTATCCGCTAACAAAGATTATTTGCGATTCTTAGTGTCGGCAAATTTGTATCTGGGTGATATTGGTCGTTCTCAAGACGCGTTTGAACGTTATGCTGAAACCTTGACTGAAAAATTACACCAGCAACAATCCTCAGCTCAGGTGCTGGGTGTGGCAAATTTGTACAGTGAAATTATTTCATTGGAAGATGAGTTAAACAAAGCACAGCAGCAACGCATTCAATTTATGGTGTTAATTGTAGCGCTTGTGATTTTGACGGGACTGGCTGCGTATTGGGGCATTGGCCGCCGATATTTACGAGGCTTACATACCGACATGCTGACGGGACTGCGCACGGAACAATCCGTACTCGCAGCGATTCGCCGAGTAAAAGCACCCATGCAAGATAGAATCAACGCCTTGGCAGTCTTTGATTTGTCGAATTTTACTGAGGTCAACGCCCAGTTTGGTTATATGGCGGGGGATATGTTGCTAAAAACTGTGGCCAGCTGCTTACAGCAGGTGACACGAGAGCACGATTTAGTCGGTCGCTTAGGGGCCGATCAATTTGTTGTGTGCTTGAAAAATATCGAAGATCACACCGCTACAGAATTATTCGAACGCATTCAAAAAGTGTTAGGGGATACAGTGCTTGATGCGGGCAGAGGGGAGAGAGTTAACGTGCATTCCAGTATGCATATTTATTTAGCGCCGGATAATTTTTCTGATCTTGATCAGGTGTTATTGGATCTACGTCAAGCCGCCAGCAAGAAGACCTCAGTTTAGGGTTTTGTTTACTTTTGAGATACTACAAGGCTGACGTGTGCCTAAGTTGCTCCTTCCATTAGATCATTATGACGAAGCAGGGCGTGTGAAACCCGCGTCCAGTCACTATTGGTTAGCGCTTTATTTGTCGCGAAGTTTGCTGGTTGCTTTGCTAGCCTTAAGTGATAGGCAACACAGCAGTGAGCTACTCAGACTTATCTACCCCCAACAACAGTATTTATTTTGGGGCATCGGTGTTGGTTTGCCGGCGGTGCTGGGTCTGCTCATCCTTTCGTTTCGAGAAAAACTGGTGACACATCGCTGTGTTTTGCTTTTTACCTGGCTAAAACCCAGCTTTACTGCAGCAGCATTGCTAGATATTTGCTTACATCTGTACTTAGCCAATCTTCACCTATGGCAATTTTCTTGGGTAATCGCCCTGTCTTTACTCTTTGATTTACTGAGTTTGCTGTATATATGGCGGGATAAACACCTAAGTTTACTTGTTCGTGACTGGCGTCATCCATAACAACCAGCTTTGACTAGATGAATTATTATTGTGTGCAACTACTGCATTTTGTTAGCAAGGGCCTGTTCAAAGTAACTTTTGACACTGATCTGACTGTCGACCACCAAACGTTGATAACATATCCCTGCGAAGGCGTAACTATTGCCAGCATATTCTAATACCACGTAAGGGGCATCAGGATCGGACGCATCGTAAGTCCAGTTACCACCTATTTTACGTCTGAATATTTCGCCAACATAGGCGCCATAAATATTACACAGCGTGAATACGGCACTTTCTTCCAAAGCCTGATCTCGGTATCTGGCCAACCAGCCTAAAATAACCTCGTCCACTAAATCAAGACTGGCATCGCTGTAGTCCAAGGTTAAATTAAATTCTTCTAAGGTGGTGTTGACCGCGTTTTCAGCACTGTCAGTCATTAATTCAGTTAGCTCTTCTCGATTCATCTGCATAGTATGTCCTTTGTACCCAAGTTCAGTTTGACTGGTGGGTTTGACTATTTGCCACTATTTGTTGGTAAAGTAACTCGCTGCCAGGGCCAATTCTATCGGCATTAGGGGCAATTAAGTAAAATGAGATAGTCCTAAAACTGCTGCCTTTGATGGCTAATTTGACCAATTTATTGTCTAACACAAGGGCATGAGTTGTATGGGCTGGCAACCAACAAAAACCGATACCTTCGAGCATAATATCAATTGCGGTAGAAAAGTCACTGACCGTCCAGCGTTGTTCCGATTTTAGCCAACCTTGTTTTTCATCGGGTACTTTACCGGTGTCCTTGATGACCAGTTGTAAATGTTGAGCCAATTCTGAAGGTTCGATAGGCCCCGGGTACTGTGCCAGTTCATGCTGTGGGTGACACACTGTATAAAAGTTTTCTTGGCACAGCGGTTCACCCAAATAGCCTTTGGGAATACTGCCGCTGATGACTAAATCTGCCCACTTTTCCTTGATGGCTTCTTCGGTACCAGTGAGCACAGTATTAATAACTTTTAATCGACTGCCTCGGCAGTTTGGACCAAAAGCTTTTAAAGCGGGGTAAAGTAGCTGTCGGGGAAAGGCTAAATCTACCGCCAAAGTAATTTCCGGCTCCCAATTTTGATTAATATTTTTAGCGAGTTCTTCCAGATCTTGAATATTCTGGGTTAAATGTCGCGCGCGCCTGAGCATCACTTCGCCGGCTTCTGTGAGCCTTGCTTTGCGCCCAATCACCTCTAATAGTGGCACACCGAGTAAATCCTGGAGCTTTGCCACCGCATGATTTAGAGACGATTGACTTTTATTTAATTTTGCGGCCGCCTGCGCATATCCGCCATAATCCACAACAGCTTGTAAAATACGCCACTGTTCAATGGTAGTTTTCGATCGGTACATAGTTCTATTTTATCGAATTGTCATAGCTCAGCATTGTGGACTGAAGTTGCCTGTAACACCAGAGTGATCTGAACCAAGCTCCAAGCGTACAGCCTTTATCATCATCGAGAAACTTATGAAATATACATCGACCTTGCCGCTTACCGCATTACTTAGTTTAGGTTTAATTTCAGCCCTGGTGGAATGGCACGTTATACCGCCAGGCTTGGTTTTATTGGAGAGTATGCAGGCTGCTTTTCAAGACTATTTTTACGCCTTAATCGTGTTAATTATTCTGTTGGAATCCATTGTTTATGTTGGGTTTTATTTTCCAGGGCAGTTTTTCGCTGTGGTGTTAGTGGTGTTAGCTAAACCTAATTGGCAAAGTATTGTTTATTTAACCTTGGCGATGGTGTTTGCTGCGACACTTGGATCGTTGATTAATTACAGCCTTGGGCGGCGCATTGAAAGCGACAAAAACAAACAAAAAGCGGTATCCATCAAAGCGTTAGCTGTGGCCATGATCCACATCAACTCCTTGGCGTTTTTTATGTTCAATCAAGGGGCAACTCACCAACCCGTGCGCATCGTGTTGTTAGCCGGTTTACTTAACCTACCTTACTACTTGGCCTTAATATTTCTTACTTCTGTTTTTAGCCAAGAGGTCATGGGTATGGCGGAAAATCCATGGTTGTTGGCTGTCTTTATTGTAATTTGGTTAGGCATCACGCTTTGGATTGATATTAAAAATCTTCGGAAGCTAAGAAATCCTGCTTAGTTTTTTGCCGTTGCTCGGGCGATTAATTTATCGATAACACGTGCAGCTGCAACAAAACCGAAGGTGGCAGTCACCGCTACCGATGCGCCAAAACCCGTATTGCAATCAAGTTTGCCACTCTCCTGACTTTGATGTTTACTTGCGCATACTGTGCCATCTGGCTGGGGGTATTTTAGTTGCTCAGTGGAGTAAACGCAGTCAATGGCAAAACGGCGTTTGCTGTTTTGGGTAAAATGATAGAAGCGGCGTAAATAGCTACGCAACTTGGCTGCCAAGGGGTCTTGAATAGTTTTGCTGAGATCGCCAACACACACTTGGGTTGGGTCAGTTTGTCCACCAGCGCCACCGATGGTTATGATCGGTATTTTATTGCGTTTACAATAAGCAATCATGGCGGCTTTTGCTTTAATGCTATCTGTAGCGTCTACCACGTAATCGAAACCTTCGCCAAGTAACTCAGCGACATTTTCTGGGCTAACAAAATCTTCAACTGCCCTAACAATACATTCTGGATTAATGTCCACTAAACGTTTCTGCATTTCAGCCACTTTCGCCTGACCCACAGACGACTGCATGGCATGAATTTGGCGATTAGTGTTGGTTACACATATATCATCCAAGTCGATCAGGGTTAAGTGTCCAACAGCAGAGCGCACGAGTGCTTCTGCTACCCAACAGCCTACGCCGCCAATCCCGACTACGCACACATGCGCCTTAGCCAATATTTCGACGGCTTGATTGCCATATAGGCGTTGAGTACCGCCAAAGCGCTGAGAGATTTGGGTCATGATTGGTATTACCTAATAAGATCTTGCAAGCGAAGACAAACACAGTGAAATTCGGCGGGATTATATCAAGTACAATAGGTAAATCGTGAAAATTTCTTAGTGGCTTCCTCCTGCTTTTGCATGATCCTTCGAATTAATTGATGTTTATATCCTGTTAACTGCAATTTTAATTCTAATTGCTTCATGCTTTCATATAGAAATTAATGTGAGGGTGAAATAATGACAACAAACTCAGTGATCAAACAAATTGTACGGGGTATGCCTACTCAAGATGGGGCGGGTGTCACGTTGACAAGAATTATCGGCCAACCGAGTTTGCCAAGACTCGACCCCTTTCTCATGCTTGACGAATTTGGCTCTGATAAAGCACAAGACTATATTGCCGGATTTCCAGAGCATCCTCATCGTGGTTTTCAAACGGTGACCTACATGCTGGATGGAAAAATGGAACACCGTGATTCGGTGGGTAACCAAGGCCTTATTGAAACAGGTGGTATTCAATGGATGAACGCCGGCAGGGGCATTATTCATTCTGAAATGCCTAAACAAACCGAGGGCTTGATGCGCGGTTTTCAACTGTGGGTTAATTTGCCCGCCAGCGAAAAAATGTCGGCCCCTCATTATCAAGATATCAAAGCAGCCCAAGTGCCAATCGTGGACCTTGCTGATGGCGTGTCCGTGAAAGTACTGGTTGGCGAATTTGCAGGGGTGACCGGTCCGGTGACCGCACAGGCAGTCAAACCTGTGTTTATTGATGTTAATTTTACGCAAACTGCTTCGTTGACTGTTCCACGTGATCCGCAGCACAACTTTTTTATCTATTGTTACGAAGGACAATTGAGCCTAGGTGATGAAAATATCCTCAAGGGGCAATTAGTGGTTTTACATCCCGGCAGTCAATTTGCGTTACAGTCAAAAGGAGCAAGTCGATGCATCATAGTGGGTGGGCGGCCAATAAATGAGCCCATCGTCCAGTATGGTCCGTTTGTGATGAATACAGAGCAAGAGATCCATCAGGCCTTTAACGACTATCGACAAGGTCGTTTGGCTTAGTTTTTGCCAGTAAGTGCCAAGCAGTGAGCTGACAAAGACGAATATTTTACTTTACTGCTTGGACTTTGTTGAATAAGCGTCTGAGCTTTAATACTATTCGAGCACTTAAGTTGTGGTCATATGAATTGACCCGAGTGCAGAAAAGGAAAGAGTAATGAAGCCAGTCGTATTAGCCGGAGGAAGTGGAAGCCGTTTGTGGCCAAAATCACGTGCCGCGCTGCCTAAACAGTTTTTAAAACTGACTTGTGACATGACCATGTTGCAGGACACCATTCTTCGCCTTAAAGGCACGGTGACTGATTCATCCATCATAATTTGTAATGATGCTCACCGCTTTTTGGTGGCTGAGCAATTGCGCCAACAAAATATTCAACACAGCGGCATTTTACTTGAACCTGTTGGTCGTAACACCGCGCCAGCCATTGCACTTGCTGCCCTGCATGCCAGTTTACACGGTGAAGATCCTATCCTGTTGGTATTAGCCGCCGATCACTTAATCAGTAATACCGCCGCGTTTCATCAAGCCATTTCGCGGGCAGAAGTGTTGGCACAACAGGGCAAACTTGTCACCTTTGGGGTGGTGCCTGATGCGCCGCAGACGGGCTACGGTTATATTAAACGCGGCGAGGTTATCGGTGGCGACACCGGCGGTTATGCCGTTGCCCAATTTGTTGAAAAACCTAACTTAGCGAAGGCACAAGCTTATTTGGATTCTGGTGAATATTACTGGAACAGTGGCATGTTCATGTTTAAGGCCAGTCGTTATCTGCAAGAATTGCAAAAATTTGCACCAGACATACTCGATTGCTGTAAACGTGCCATCGCCAGTGAAGCAAAAGATTTAGATTTTGTGCGCATAGATGCAGATATTTTTGCACAGTGCCCAGAAGACTCCATTGACTATGCGGTGATGGAAAAAACCGATGCAGCTTGCGTGGTGCCTTTAGATGCTGGATGGAGTGATGTGGGCAGTTGGTCATCTTTGTGGGAAACCGCGCAAAATAAAGATGCCAACAATAATGTCATTATCGGTGATGCCATTCTTGATGGCGTACACAACAGCTACATCAATGCTGAGCAGCGTTTGATTTCTGTGGTTGGTTTAGATGATGTGGTAGTGGTAGAAACCAAAGACGCCGTATTGGTGGCACACAAAAACAAAGTGCAAGACATTAAAAATGTCGTCAACCAACTAAAAGCCGAAAAACGCCCTGAGTTTGAGTTCCATCGCGAGGTATTTCGTCCATGGGGGAGCTATGATTCCATCGACAATGGCGCCCGTTTTCAGGTGAAACGTATCACCGTTAAGCCCGGCGAAAAACTCTCGGTACAGATGCATCATCACCGCGCCGAACACTGGATTGTGGTGGCGGGCACGGCCAAGGTTACAAATGGCGAAGAGACCTTACTACTCTCTGAAAATCAATCGACATATATTCCTGTTGGCGTTATTCATGCCCTTGAAAATCCTGGAAAGATCCCGCTGGAACTGATTGAAGTTCAGTCGGGAACGTATCTAGGTGAAGATGACATTGTGCGTTTTTCAGACCGTTACGGTCGTGTCGAAAGCAAATAAGCCAAAGCGGCCCCAATAGGAAATTATGATGCAATTAAGCTGCTTTAAAGCCTACGATATTCGCGGCAAACTGCTAGAACAATTGGATGAATCGGTGGCCTATCGCATTGGCCGTGCGTTTGCTGAATACCTGCAAGCAAAGACCGTTGTAGTTGGGGGAGATGTACGTTTAACGTCTGCGCCCTTAAAATTAGCCCTCAGCGCGGGTTTAATTGATGGTGGCGCGGCGGTACAAGATTTAGGCATGACAGGAACAGAAGAAATCTATTTTGCCACCAAGCATTTAGGTGTTGATGGTGGCATCGAGGTAACGGCTAGTCATAATCCCATTGATTACAACGGCATGAAGTTGGTTAAAGCCGGTTCCAAGCCCATCAGTGGTGACACGGGTTTGTTTGCCATTCAAGCCTTGGCTGAACGTTATGCGGATGAACTAGTTGTCGAACGGCTGGCTGCCTTTTGCGAAAAACCTGTCGACGCTCATGCGTTTATTGCTGGTGAGTCAACGGTTAGTGTCGAAAAATTATTGGCCAGTCAACGCTATCAACAAATTTCGGTGTTGCAAGCCTATGTCAAGCATATGCTGTCCTACGTCAAGCTTGCCAACTTTACGCCGCTTAAGTTGGTAGTGAATGCTGGCAATGGAGCGGCGGGGCAAGCCCTTGATGCCATTGAAGCAGCGCTTATCAAGCAACAGATCCCCATAGAATTCATAAAAGTTCACCATCAACCAGATGGTTCCTTTCCTAACGGTATCCCTAATCCCTTATTGCCAGAAAGTCGTGCCGATACGGCAAATGCAGTGAAAGCCAGTGGCGCGCACATGGGCATCGCTTGGGATGGCGACTTTGACCGCTGTTTCTTGTTTGACGAACACGGTGACTTTGTCGAGGGGTATTACATCGTTGGCTTACTGGCGAAGGCTTTCCTTAGCAAAGATCCCGGCGCTAAAATCATTTATGATCCGCGGGTCTATTGGAATACCGAAGATATTGTCAGACAAGCAGGCGGCATACCCATTAAAAGTAAAACAGGGCATGCTTTCATCAAAGAACGTATGCGAGCAGATGATGCGGTCTATGGTGGTGAAATGAGCGCTCACCATTATTTTCGAGATTTTGCCTACTGTGATTCCGGCATGATCCCTTGGTTATTGGTGGCAGAATTGATTTGTACCAGTGGTAAACCATTGTCCATGTTAGTGAAAGAGCGAATTGCAGCGTTTCCTTCGTCAGGTGAAATCAACCGTACCCTTGCTGATCCTGATGCCGCCATTAAGACAATATTAGAGAAATATCAGGCCAGTGCTGAGTTTGTGGACTACACCGATGGCATTGGGCTGGAATTTGGTACCTGGCGTTTTAACCTGCGCAAATCCAATACCGAACCGGTCATCCGCTTGAATGTAGAATCTAGAGCAGACATCCCATTGATGGAAGCAAAAACTCAAGAGTTGTTAGCCTTATTGCAATAGTGTTTTTTATAGCTCTTTGTCTTACCGGCAAAGAGCTAAGTTTCGCGTTATGTCCTCACTAAGCTAGTTCATCAATAACATCGCACTATGCCCCAAGACCGTTACGGTGGTTAATTGGATGCGTAAATTTTTGTAGGCACGGTCAATCTTGAGGGTCTGCAAATCATAAAACAGCATGCCCACAAATCCAGCTATTAGCAGCACGATGGCCGAGTCAAGAGCAGGCATTAATAAACAGCACCATGCCAGCAGCGAGGGAAGCATCGCCACACTCAATTGCATTTTTTTGGCGGTTCTGTGCAGTGCATCGTACCAATGAATTCCGCCTAAAAAAGCCAAAATAACCGCACTATACTGGATGAAAATTTTTACCACTGCATCAGTATCATGTAGACCCAAAAAGCCTATGATCGGTAAAGTAATAAAGGGAAGTAAACCAGCGTAACCGAGCATTCTTGCATGAGGGGTTATTTGCATGACGGAGGTCTCTGTGCTTAGGGCAAAAAAAAGCGCTGGGTTGATTATCTCAATCCAGCGCTTTTCATCTTAGATGATAACCGTATTATTTTTCAATCTTGCTATAAGGGCGCTGCGCGTGCCCAGTGTATAACTGACGTGGACGACCGATTTTCTGGCCAGGTTGACTCAGCATTTCATGCCAGTGTGATACCCAACCTACGGTGCGGGCCAAGGCAAAAATACAGGTAAACATGTTAGTGGGTATACCGATGGCTTTGAGGATAATGCCAGAGTAGAAATCAACGTTCGGGAACAGTTTCTTCTCAGCAAAATATGGATCACTTAAGGCAATTTTCTCTAATTCCATCGCAACGTTCAACAAGGGGTCGTCAATATTGAGTTCTGCCAGTACTTCGTGGCAACTCTCACGCATAACCGTTGCACGAGGATCGAAGTTTTTGTATACACGATGGCCAAATCCCATCAAACGGAAGGGATCATTTTTGTCTTTCGCACGGGCAATGAATTCAGGAATGCGATCGACAGTGCCAATCTCTTCTAACATGTTCAAACAAGCTTCATTGGCGCCACCGTGTGCTGGGCCCCACAATGAAGCAACACCCGCCGCGATACATGCATATGGATTTGCCCCTGAAGAACCGGCTAAACGTACAGTAGAGGTTGAGGCATTTTGCTCATGATCGGCATGTAAAATGAATATCCGGTCGACGGCACGCGCCACGGCTGGGCTGATTGTGTATTCTTCAGCAGGCACCGAAAACATCATGTTTAAGAAGTTTTCTGCGTAGCTCAAGTCATTACGCGGATAAACAAAAGGTTGCCCAATATTGTATTTGTAGCACATGGCAACCAAGGTTGGCATTTTTGCGACCAGACGATACGCACTGCGCAAACGTTGTTCAGCATCGTTGATGTTTAAGTCATCGTGATAGAAAGACGCCATTGCGCCCACCGTGCCACACAACATCGCCATAGGGTGGGCGTCGCGTCGGAAACCGCGGAAGAAGTTGTTGACTTGGTCGTGGACTAAAGTGTGGCGTGTGATGATATTTTTGAATGCTTGGTATTCTTCGGTATTGGGTGTTTTGTCATGCAACAACATGTAACAGACTTCAATGTAATCAGCATCGCGCGCTAATTCTTCAATGGAATAGCCGCGATGTAACAGGATACCTTTTGCTCCATCGATGTAGGTAATGGAAGACTCGCAAGATCCAGTCGCCATAAACCCGGGATCATAAGTGAAATAACCCATGCTGCCTAAATTTCGAATATCGATTACGTCATGCCCTGCTGTACCAGACAGAATAGGTAGTTCAATTTCTTTCTCACCGGCTTTTAAAATGGCTTGTTTGTCTGCCATAGTTTGCTCTCCTCAGACTGGTTCTTGATGATTAAACAGGTGTTATTTCTGTTTGCGCGGGGAAAATCGCCGCTATTTGTACTGATAATGTGGTGTTATGTCAATTTTAATGCTCAGTTAAAACTTCAATATCGTTGATCAAAATTTGCTTTTACACCATACAATTATGTGACTTACGTTGCATAGGCTAATAAAGAACAACAATTGTAATTCAGTGATTCGCTGGTTATACTTTGCCACCTTGTTAGAGCGATAGCAAAAGCATTAATTGATTAATATTTTGCTAACAAATCTGCAACATCTTCATGGATGGACGTAAAGTTCGAGCACAATGTTTTTTAGCAAGATTTGCCTCGCAATGCGGCAAACCTGTATTAACGACAATTCCTTCGGGTTAAAAGAGCGAAAAACGTGAAAAAACAAAGACCAGTTAATTTACAACTTAATACCATTAGTTTCCCACCCGCCGCCATTACATCCATTCTTCATCGCATCACGGGCGTAGCCTTGTTTGTTGCCTTGTTGTTTGTGATCTGGGCTTGGGCGGTGTCAGTATCATCACCTGATGGCTTTGCCCTAGTCAGTGAGCAGTTAAACGGCTGGCTAGGAAAGTTCATTGCCATTGGCACGATTTCAGCATTGAGCTACCACATTCTGGGTGGTGTTAGACATTTGATTATGGATACCGGACGCTGGGAAGAGCTGGAGTCTGGCAATGCTAGCGCTAAAGCAATTATTGGAATTTGGATTATTTTAACCATCGTTGTAGGAGTTGTATTATGGTAACTAGCCAAGCTAGTTTGAAACGAGATGGTGTTCAAGATTACGTCACCATCCGCGCAACGGCCATCATCATGACGGCTTTTTCCTTGTATATGGCATGGTTTTTCCTTGCTACCCCACAGATTACCTACGAAGTGTGGCATGGTTTATTTGCCTCATTGGCCATGAAGGTCTTCACACTCGCTACACTGCTTTCCATTATGTTGCATATCAGAATTGGTTTGTGGCAAGTGTTAACTGATTACGTTAAAGCACCAGGGTTGCGCGCTGCGCTTCAATTTATTTTAAATCTGATCGCATTCGTCTATGTTGCCGTCGGTCTTTTTGTATTGTGGGGTGTTTAGATGAGTATTGCAGTACATGAATATGATGCAGTGGTAATTGGTGCAGGCGGTGCGGGTATGCGCGCTGCATTACAAATTTCACAATCGGGTAAGTCTTGTGCGCTTTTATCAAAAGTGTTTCCAACGCGTTCACATACTGTGTCGGCCCAAGGTGGGATTACAGTTGCGTTAGGCAATGCCCACGAAGATAACTGGGAATGGCACATGTATGACACCGTAAAAGGGTCTGATTACATTGGTGACCAAGACGCTATCGAATATATGTGTAAGACGGGGCCAGAAGCCATCATTGAGATGGAGAACATGGGTTTACCTTTCTCACGCTTTGAAAATGGCAAAATCTATCAGCGTCCCTTCGGTGGGCAGTCGAAGAATTTTGGCGGTGAGCAAGGTGCGCGCACTGCAGCAGCGGCGGATCGTACCGGTCACGCTTTGTTGCATTTGTTGTATCAACAAAATGTGAAGAACAAAACAAAAGTATTCAGTGAGTGGTATGCCCTCGACTTAGTGAAGAACCAAGACGGTGATGTTGTCGGTTGTACAGCTATCGACATTGAATCCGGCGAAGTTGTGTACTTTAAGTCTAAAGCTGTTGTATTGGCGACAGGTGGAGCAGGCAGAATATACGCGTCTACGACTAATGCTCACATCAATACTGGTGATGGTGTTGGTATGGCTATTCGCGCTGGTGTACCCATGCAAGACATGGAGATGTGGCAGTTCCACCCAACAGGGATTGCCGGTGCCGGTACTTTGGTGACCGAGGGATGCCGCGGTGAAGGTGGTTATCTCTTAAACAAAAATGGCGAACGCTTTATGGAGCGTTATGCACCTAATGCCAAAGATTTAGCTGGTCGTGACGTGGTGGCACGCTCAATGATGACTGAAATCCGTGAAGGTCGTGGTTGTGATGGCCCCTGGGGTCCACACATTAAACTTAAATTGGATCACCTTGGCAAAGACGTGCTCGAGTCACGTTTGCCTGGCATTCTAGAGTTGTCACGTACTTTTGCTCATGTTGATCCAGTTAAAGAACCCATTCCGGTTATTCCAACCTGCCATTATATGATGGGGGGGATCCCCACCAACGTGGATGGTCAGGCACTTAGCATCGACAGCAAAGGCAAAGAGAAACCTATTAAGGGCTTGTTTGCTTGTGGTGAAATCGCCTGTGTATCAGTACACGGCGCTAACCGCCTAGGCGGTAACTCCTTGCTTGATCTTGTGGTGTTCGGTCGTGCCACTGGTTTGCACCTTGGTAAAGCCATTGATGGTATTGAAGCACGTGATGCCTCTGCCGATGATGTTGATGCAGCGTTAGCCCGCTTCAATCGCTGGGAAAGCTCTGAAAAAGGCAAGGGTGAAGATCCTGTCAAAATCAAAAAAGACCTACAACAATGTATGCAGCTCAATTTCTCGGTATTCCGTGAAGGTGAAGCAATGGCAGAAGGTTTGAAAGAGCTTGGTGAAATCCGTGAGCGTTTGAAAGTTGCACGTCTTGACGACAAGAGTAACGATTTCAATACCATGCGTATTGAGTGTTTAGAGTTAGATAACTTGATGGAAACAGCCTACAGCACAGCGGTGGCGGCGAATTTCAGAACCGAAAGTCGTGGTGCACATAGTCGTTTTGACTTCCCAGACCGTGATGACGAGAACTGGTTGTGCCATTCGGTGTATTTACCTGAAACAGAGTCAATGCTGAAACGTGAAGTGAATATGTCACCAAAACTACGTGAAGCCTTCCCACCAAAAGCCAGGACTTATTAATAGGGGTAACAACGATGCAATTACATTTTTCAGTTTACCGCTACAATCCGGATGTAGATAACGCGCCACGCATGCAAGATTATCAACTAGAGGTTGAAGAAGGTCAGGACATGATGGTGCTTGACGCTTTAATTTTGTTAAAAGAACAAGACCCAAGCTTGTCATTCCGTCGTTCATGCCGAGAAGGTGTGTGTGGTTCGGATGGCGTGAATATGAACGGCAAAAACGGCTTGGCTTGTATCACACCGTTATCCGCTTTAAAGGGCAATAAGTTTGTGATCCGTCCGTTGCCAGGATTACCCGTGGTGCGAGATCTGGTTGTCGATATGTCGCAGTTCTATACGCAATATGAAAAAATCAAACCGTTCTTGATCAACGATGATAGTCAGCCACCAGCTCGCGAGTTTTTACAATCACCAGAAGACCGTGCAAAGTTAGACGGTTTGTATGAGTGTATTTTGTGTGCTTGCTGTTCCACTTCTTGCCCGTCATTTTGGTGGAACCCGGATAAGTTTATTGGCCCAGCAGGTTTGCTGCATGCATACCGTTTTTTGGCCGATAGCCGAGATACAGCCACAGAAGAACGCTTAAGTGGATTAGACGATGCATTTAGTGTGTTTCGTTGTCATGGCATCATGAATTGCGTTAGTGTATGCCCTAAAGGATTGAATCCGACCAAGGCCATTGGTCAGATTAAATCGATGTTACTAAAGCGCGCCGTATAAGAAGTATCGCCAGCCTAAAGGCTGGCGATTTTTATACAAACTTGAAAACGCTGTGAACAGCGTTAACAATAGTTGGTCGGGTCATTCCCAAAAAACACAGTGTGAGAAGCCAAAGGTATCCGCAAAGGTGCATTGAGGTTGGCAACACACATTTATGTAAGCCTTTTCAAAACAAGGGACGACAATGCAACAAAGCGTGATGAAAGCATGGTGGGATTCCTCGCACATGGCTGGTGGCAACGCTGCTTATGTAGAAGAATTATATGAAGCGTATCTGGACAACGCACAGAGCGTTTCCGATGAGTGGCGCGCAATATTCGACACCTTACCCAAAGTAGAAGGGGTAAGTGTTGAAACTAAACATAGCGAAGTACGTGAACAGTTTCGCGCGATGGCAGCGCTTGGACCGGCGGCGCGAGCCGGCAATGGTTCATCCGTCGTGCCGGCTACCAATACCAGCGATGAAAAGCAGGTTAAAGTATTACAGCTGATCAATGCCTTTCGATTCCGCGGACATCAACATGCTAATCTTGATCCTCTTCAATTATGGCAGCAGCCAAGAGTTCGAGACCTAGAGCTTTCTCATCACAATCTTTCTGAACAAGACTTTGCAACAGTATACAACGTCGGCTCTTATGCTATCGGTCAAGAAACCATGCCGTTGGGAGACTTATTTAAGTCGCTCAATCGTACTTACTGCGGATCAATCGGTACCGAGTACATGCATATCACCGATACCGAGCAAAAACGCTGGTTGCAAAACCGCATTGAATCGGTGCAGGCCAAACCACAAATTTCTCGAGATGAAAAAGTTGCCATTCTAAAAGGCTTGGTCGCAGCCGATGGTATGGAAAAATACCTCGGTGCAAAATTCCCTGGGGCAAAACGCTTTTCCCTTGAAGGCGGTGATTCCCTGATACCCATGCTCAAAGGCTTAATTTCTCATGCCGGCGTCAGTGGTGCTAAGGAAGTGGTTATCGGTATGGCTCACCGTGGACGTTTAAACGTCTTGGTAAACGTACTGGGTAAAAATCCGTCGGTATTATTCGACGAATTCTCAGGCAAACACGACCACACCCTGGGTGCTGGTGACGTGAAATATCACGCGGGTTATTCATCTGATTTCGCCACACCAGGTGGCAATGTGCACTTGGCTTTGGCTTTTAACCCCTCGCACTTGGAAATTGTTAATCCAGTGGTAATCGGTTCCGTGCGGGCGCGTTTAGACAGACGTGGTTGCAAAGACGGCTCATTGGTCTTGCCTATCACGATCCATGGTGATTCAGCGATTGCTGGGCAAGGTGTTGTACAAGAAACCTTCAACATGTCACAAACTCGTGGCTTTGCGGTAGGGGGCACAGTTCGCATCGTCATCAATAACCAAGTTGGTTTCACCACGTCTAAAACAGAAGATACCCGCTCAACTCAGTATTGTACTGATATCGCCAAAATGGTGCAGGCGCCGATTTTCCATGTCAACGCGGATGATCCTGAGGCGGTGTTGTTTGTGACAAAACTGGCCTTGGATTACCGTAATCAGTTTAAACGCGACGTTGTTATCGATTTAGTGTGTTATCGCCGTCATGGACACAACGAAGCTGATGAGCCCAATGCTACGCAGCCTTTGATGTATCAGAAAATTAAAAAACACCCTGTTCCCAGGCAAATATACGCAGACCAATTAGTGGCCGAAGGGTCTATTGAAGGTCATGAAGTTGAAAAGCTTGTGACTGATTATCGCGTTGCGTTGGATCACGGGGCGTGTGTATTGGAAGAATGGCGACCTATGACCGAACATTCTGTGGATTGGTCGCCTTATCTGGGACATGATTGGGACGTCAATTATGATTCCGCCATCAGTGTTGAAAAATTAAAAGAGTTGGGTAAGAAGCTGTGTACTTACCCTGCAGAACATGAATTGCAGTCTCGTGTCGCCAAACTTTACCAAGACCGCGAAGCGATGGTAGCACAAGAAAAACCGCTTGATTGGGGCATGGCAGAAAATCTTGCTTATGCGTCAATCGTTGATTTAGGCAAGAATATTCGCATGACAGGTCAGGACTCCGGTCGTGGTACCTTCTTCCACCGCCATGCGGTATTGCACAGCCAAAAAGACGGTGCTGCTTACATGCCTCTGGCTAATCTGCACAACAAACAAGGCAAGATTGAAATTTATGATTCGGTGTTGTCTGAAGCGGCAGTGCTAGCCTTTGAATTTGGTTACGCCACCGCTGAACCTGGATGTTTGACCATTTGGGAAGCGCAATTTGGTGACTTTGCCAATGGTGCACAAGTGGTCATCGATCAGTTTTTAAGCTCTGGCGAGGCAAAATGGGGCCGTTTGTGTGGGCTTACATTATTGTTGCCCCATGGCTATGAGGGCCAAGGCCCAGAACACAGTTCTGCGCGCCTCGAACGTTTCTTGCAATTGTGTGCAGACCACAACTGGCAGGTGTGTGTCCCCTCAACACCGGCTCAAGTCTTCAATATGTTACGCCGTCAAATCTTGCGCCCAACACGTAAGCCCTTGATTGTTATGTCGCCAAAATCTCTGCTGCGTCACCCTCTTGCTGTCTCGTCGTTAGAAGAGTTAGCCAATGGCGTATTCCAAAATGCCATCGGCGAAATTGATGAACTAGACTCAAAGAAAGTGCAGCGCGTCGTATTGTGTTCAGGTAAGGTTTATTACGACTTGTTGGAACAGCGTCGCAAAAATGAACAAACTGATGTAGCCCTGGTACGAATAGAGCAACTTTATCCCTTCCCCCATGCCGAACTTAGCCAAGCACTGGCTGACTTTGCCCATGTTAAGGATTGGGTATGGTGTCAGGAAGAGCCACAAAACCAAGGTGCGTGGTACAGTAGTCAGCATCATTTTTGGTCAGCCATTCCAGATGGTGCAAAGCTGAGATATGCGGGTAGACAAGCGTCAGCGTCGCCAGCAGTTGGCTATATCGCCGTACATAATCAACAGCAAGCAGATTTGATTGCTGATGCCTTAACCATTAAATAGGGACCCCATATGACTGTTGATATTAAAGTACCAGTATTGCCAGAATCAGTGGCAGACGCTTCTATTGCTACATGGCATGTGAAAGCGGGTGAACGTGTCAGCCGTGATCAAAGCGTCGTTGATATTGAAACCGACAAAGTGGTGCTTGAAGTGGTTGCACCAGCAGATGGTGTGGTAAGTGAAATAATGAATGTGGAAGGTGATACTGTTCTTGGTGAACAGGTCATTGCCAAGTTTGAACCAGATACTGCAACAGGCTCGGCTAAAACCAGCGCTGCGCCAAAACAGTCGTCTACTAATAACGCAAACAACAAGGGTGAAGCAGTGGAAATTAAAGTACCTGTGCTGCCAGAATCAGTGGCAGATGCAACAATAGCAACATGGCATGTGAAACCAGGTGAGCCTATTTCACGTGACCAAAACTTGGTTGATATTGAAACTGATAAAGTCGTTTTAGAAGTTGTCGCACCTGCTGATGGCACCTTGAGCGAAATTTTATTTGAAGAGGGCGCAACGGTTGCCGGTGAACAAGTTATCGCTCACTTCAAAGCGGGCGCTGTGGCTGCTAGCGCTCCTGCTGCGAGTGCGGCATCGACCAGTGAGGCCGTCAGCAGTGAAGACAATGATGCCTTGAGTCCTTCTGTGCGTCGTTTGTTGGCTGAGAAAGGGCTTGATGCGGCAAAAATTAAAGGCACAGGCAAAGGCGGTCGAGTTACTAAAGAAGACGTTGAGAAATTCTTGCAAGCGCCAGCCGCAGCAGCGCCAAAAGCCGCGGCAAATGCGACAGTACCAACCCTTGCATTGGGCAATCGTACAGAAAAGCGTGTACCCATGACACGTTTGCGTAAAACCATTGCCAATCGTTTACTGGCTGCAAAAAATGAAACTGCCATGTTGACTACGTTTAACGAAGTGAACATGAAGCCCATCATGGATTTGCGCAAACAGTACCAAGACAGCTTTGAGAAACGTCATGGGATCCGCCTAGGGTTTATGTCGTTTTACGTAAAAGCGGTGACAGAAGCTCTAAAACGCTTCCCTGAGGTGAATGCTTCCATTGATGGTGATGACATTTGTTACCACAATTATTTCGATATCTCTATTGCCGTGTCTACACCACGTGGTTTGGTAACTCCCATTTTACGTGACTGTGATGCTTTGGGCATGGCTGGCATTGAAGCCGGTATCCGTGATCTCGCCTTAAAAGGCCGTGACGGTAAATTAACCATGGATGACATGCAGGGCGGTAACTTTACGATCACCAACGGCGGTGTATTTGGTTCATTGATGTCAACCCCCATCATTAACCCACCGCAAAGTGCTATCTTAGGCATGCACAAAATTCAAGACCGTCCAATGGCCGTCAATGGCAAAGTTGAAATACTGCCAATGATGTATTTGGCCTTGTCTTATGACCATCGCATCATTGATGGCAAAGAATCAGTCGGCTTCCTTGTTACTATCAAGGATATGCTGGAAGATCCAACACGTTTACTACTAGACGTGTAACGAACTTGGTAGGTGAAATTTCACTTTCACCTACCTAAATGCCGGCTTTATATCTATAATATCGGTTCCCAAAATCAAGCTGCTTTATGCAGCTTTTATCTTAAATAAAACGGATAGAAAAACCATGAATTTGCATGAATATCAAGGCAAACAGCTATTCAAGGAATATGGCTTGCCAGTTTCTGAAGGATTTGCTGCTGAAACACCGCAAGAGGCGGTTGACGCTGCAGGTCGTATTGGCGGGACAGAATGGGTAGTGAAGTGTCAAGTGCACGCTGGCGGCCGCGGTAAAGCGGGAGGCGTTAAACTTGTCAGAACTAAAGACGAAATTAAAGAGTTTGCCCAAAAGTGGCTAGGCAAAAATTTGGTGACCTATCAGACAGATGAGCATGGTCAACCCGTTAGTCGTATTTTAGTTGAATCTTGCACTGATATCGCTCAAGAATTGTATTTGGGTGCCGTCGTGGATCGCGCTTCACGCAAAATCGTTTTTATGGCCTCTACTGAAGGTGGCGTAGAAATTGAAAAAGTGGCTGAAGAAACCCCAGAAAAAATTCTCAAAGCTGAAATCGACCCTCTAGTTGGTGCTCAGCCTTACCAAGCACGCGAAATCGCCTTTAAATTAGGTCTAACAGGTGTGCAGATCAAACAATTCACTACCATCTTTATGGGCTTAGCCAAGATGTTTGTAGACTTGGATGTGGCGTTGATTGAAGTGAATCCATTAGTTATCAAAAAAGATGGTAACTTGCATTGCCTAGATGCCAAATTGACGATTGACGGTAATGCGCTATACCGCCAGCCTAAAATACGTGACATGCACGACCCATCACAAGAAGATGCCCGTGAAGCCGAAGCAGCAAAATGGGAACTTAACTATGTTGCGCTAGATGGCAATGTTGGTTGTATGGTAAACGGCGCTGGCCTCGCCATGGGCACCATGGACATTGTTAACCTACACGGTGGCAAACCAGCAAACTTCCTCGATGTTGGCGGCGGTGCCACTAAACAACGTGTTGCTGAAGCATTCAAAATCATCTTATCTGATGCCAACGTCAAAGCGGTATTGGTTAACATTTTTGGTGGCATCGTACGTTGCGATATGATCGCTGAAGGTATTATCGGTGCGGTTAAAGAAGTGGGCGTAAAAATACCAGTTGTTGTGCGTTTAGAAGGCACAAATGCTGAACTTGGTCGTGAAGTGTTGGCTAACTCTGGCCTCGATATCATCGCGGCGACCAGTTTAACAGATGCTGCTCAACAAGTTGTTAAAGCGGCGGAGGGCAAATAATGTCAGTGCTAATTAATAAAGATACAAAAGTAATCTGTCAGGGTTTCACCGGCGGTCAAGGTACCTTCCACTCTGAACAAGCGATTGCATATGGCACACAAATGGTTGGCGGTGTGACACCTGGCAAAGGTGGTACCACTCATTTAGGTCTACCAGTGTTTGATACAGTGCGTGAAGCAGTTGCTGCCACTGGTGCAACGGCTTCGGTTATCTACGTTCCAGCTGCCTTTTGTAAAGATTCAATTATTGAAGCAGCTGATGCTGGTATCGAGTTGATCGTTTGTATTACTGAAGGGATCCCCACCATCGATATGTTGTTTGTTAAAGAATATTTAACACACAAAGGTATCCGTATGATTGGGCCAAACTGCCCAGGTGTTATCACCCCAGGACAATGCAAAATAGGGATTATGCCAGGCCACATTCATAAGCCAGGCAAAGTGGGCATTGTTTCTCGTTCAGGTACCTTAACCTATGAAGCGGTTAAACAAACGACAGATGAAGGTTTCGGCCAATCAACTTGTGTTGGTATCGGTGGTGACCCCATTCCTGGTTCAAACTTCATTGATATTTTGAAGTTATTCCAAGACGATCCACAAACTGAAGCCATCGTCATGATCGGTGAAATTGGTGGTAGTGCGGAAGAAGAAGCGGCTGCTTACATTAAAAAACACGTGACCAAACCTGTTGTGTCTTATATTGCCGGTGTAACTGCACCAGCGGGTAAGCGCATGGGCCACGCTGGCGCTATCATTGCCGGTGGTAAAGGTACGGCTGCTGAGAAATTCAAAGCCCTTGAAGATGCCGGTGTTAAAACCGTGCGTTCGTTAGCCGACATCGGTAAAGGCCTGCGCGAAATTACCGGTTGGTAAATTTGCAGTAAGCTTGTTGGTCAAAACCCGCTTTAAAAGCGGGTTTTTTTATGCCTATTTTGTGTGTTTAACCGCTTGCACCAGTTTTTTTCCCTTGGCCTGCTTACTGTCATTTGCCCTGATTTCTCGTTAAACGGTGGTTAATCTCCCTTGGTTTCTGTCTCGTGACGCTATGGTTGCGCTGGTATTGAACCCTGTGACAGTGCACAGAAACTGATGATGGGAGTGGTTTTGATAAGGTATGTTAATCAATTGTTGACTAATTGTGTTGAATACGTATGCATTGCATTGAGTTGTTTAGAAGGGACGCTGTAACATTCTGCTAACAAAAAACGTAAATCGAAAATCACCGAATCAAGCATATTGTGTGCAGCGTTTGGTTGAACAAGTAGCAGGAACAGGATCAACAAATGAAAAAATTTAGACCCAACCTCATTCGCGCTGCATTAGTCAGTAGCGGCTTGGCTTTCAGTTTAAGTAGCCCCGTTTTAGCCCAAGACATGCCCGCGGAAGCAGAGAGTGACGTTGAAGTTATCTCGGTATCGGGTATTCGTGGCATCACTGATGCGTTCACAAGCGGTGAAGATGGACAGCGCGTCGGTGGTGGAGGCCTTATCGGCGGAAGACATTGGTAAGTTGCCTGATTCGTCGATTGCTGAGTCCTTATCGCGTTTACCGGGTTTATCGGGTGAGCGAGTGGGTGGGCGTACTTCAGGTATTTCGGTGCGTGGTTTCAAAGAAGACTTTACGGGTACCTCGTTAAATGGTCGTGAGTTAATTGGTATCGGTGATAACCGCGGGGTGGAATATGATTTGTATCCCTCAGAAATCATGACCGGCGCCACCATTTATAAAACCACCGAAGCCACCTTGATGGTGCAAGGGATTGGCGGCACGGTAGACTTGCAAACCGTGCGCCCGATTAATGCCAAAGAAACCTTAACCTTAAACGGTAACTACGAGTTAAGCGGGGCCGCCACTGACAACCCCGAATTTGATAACAAAGGCCACCGTTTATCGTTGTCTTTTGTGGAGCACTTTGCGGATGACACCATTGGCTTAGCGGTAGCCTTAGCCACCACGGAATCCCCTAACAACCAACGTAAGTATGGGGTGTGGGGGTATAACGATAATGGCGCTGGCCAGTTTGTGCCAGCGGGCTTAGATTCACAAGCCATCAGCAGTGTGTTGGAGCGCGATACCCTATCGGCGATTTTCCAATATCAACCCAATGACAGCTTAAACGTGATTGTGGATGTATTAAGCATTGATTACTCGGACTCAGGGGTTATCCGTGGTTTCATCGAGCCCTTTAATGGCGTCAACGTCTCAGGCTCAGGCACTAATTCTACTGGTACACAAGTGGGGGTGAACCCCGTATTGCGCACTGACCCGGCACAAAAGGACGGGGACTTAAAAGTCTATGGTCTAAACCTAGAATACAACCTCAACGACAGTTGGTCGGTGGAAGTGGACATGGCTAACAGCAAATCCACCAAACGCGACTTACGGGGTGAATCGTATGCCGGTTTAGCGCGTAATGGTGCTTTAGACAGCTCGGCTTACGGTAGCCGTGATTTTGTGATGACCCCGGATGGTGTGACCTTCACGGGCTCAAGTGGGTTGGATGCGTTTTCTGACCCCACGGCGTTGCAATTGACCGGTCCACAAGAATGGGGCGGTGGCTTAGCCAACTTGGCATCACAATTTGAAACTACCGTGCTTAAAGCCAATGGCGAGCCATACAGCTACTTCAATGCCCAAGACGGTTTCTTAAACTACGCGGATTTCTCGGAAGAGCTAAAAACCTATCGCTTTGAAGTGGTGGGGGTATTAGACCATGACATCGTGCACAAAATTACCGCAGGCGTTAACTACAGCGACCGCTTCAAAGACAAAGAAAACAAAGGTTTTTTTGCGACCAGCAGCGCTTATCCCTTGTCTACCGCCATTCCTACCCAGTACCTTTATGATGGCTTAGCGGATTTGACCTGGGCAGGACTGGGTTATGTGGTGGCGTATGACGGCTTTGCCCCCTACAACGATGGCACCTATACCTTAAACGACGCCGGTTTACTTGAGCCAGACCGCTTAGGCGATACTTACACCGTCGACGAACAAGTGACCACTTTGTATGTGCGTGCTGACTTTGACACCGAGTTAGGCGGGTACCCAGTGATGGGTAATATCGGTTTGCAATATGTGCAAACCGACCAAAGCTCAAGCGGTTACACCGGGGTCGTCGGGGCGAACTTTGCGGTATGTGATGCAGACAACAACCAGCAAATCGACAGCGAGTGTGAAACCACCATCAGCACCGACTACAGCCATGTATTGCCGAGCATCAACGTGAGCATGGAATTAGGCGATGGCCGCTTTGTGCGAGTGGCCGCTAATAAAACCATCAGCCGGGCGCGGATTGACCAAATGAAGGCCTCGGGTTTTGTGAAATTCGACCAAAACATCGACTTAATCTCCATCCCCAATACCGTGGCGGCCGTGGAGCAATATGGCTCACCGTGGTCGAAGTTTGCGGGTAACCCCTTACTCAAACCACTAGAGTCAAACAACTTCGACGTATCGTTTGAAAACTACTTCGAAGATGAAGGGTATGTGGCCGTGGCCTTGTTCTACAAAGACTTAGTCAACTGGACACGTGATGGCAACTTGATGATTAACTTCCGTAACGATGAAACCAACAACGGTGCCGATTATTACATCCCCGGTTTCCATGACCGCACGGTGACACAAGACGGCCTCTATGGCCCCGCCAATACTTTCTATGCGGCAGGCTCCCTCGTGACGCCCCCTGACTACGGTACCTTCTCGTACTTTGAAGATGGCTTAACCGGCTCAGTCAAAGGCGCCGAATTAACCGCCAACGTCCCCTTGAACGTCATTGCAGACGCCTTAGATGGCTTCGGTGTGGCGGCCTCTGGTACCTTCATCGATGCCGAGCTTGACGATGGCTCACCCATTCCGGGTCAGTCTGACCGTACCTATTCCTTAACCGCCTACTACAGCATGGACGGTTTTGAAATCCGGGTTGCGGGCACCAAGCGTTCAGAGTTCTCCACCTACCAGCGTGGTGGCTCCAACAAAATCGAAAGTGCCACCCGCAACGGCGTGACCTTGGTGGATGCACAAATCAGTTATGACTTCGAAGACTCCGACATCGAGTACTTAAGCGGTCTGCGGGTTTCCTTACAAGGCACCAATCTCACCGACGTAGAAGAAGAATCCGTAGACGGCAACGGCATCGTCAGCCTACGCCGCCAGTTCGGCCCATCGTACATGCTGAACTTCAACTACTCGTTCTACTAAACCGCGTTCCCGTTGGGACTTCAGTCGTCAAACGACGACTGAGGTCCTTTATTTTTAGCACCTATCACTTTTGTTCAGTTGGTTAAGACGAAGATGGGCTTATTTGGTTAATTGATTTGCTCAGCGAGACACCCTTGTTTATTGTATTGCCAACCTTGCCCTTATTTCGTTTAGTCAGGACACAAGATTTTGCTTAGAATTTGTATCGTTGGTGGTGGCACCGCGGGCTGGATGGCTGCCAATTTATTTGCCAATCAGTGGTCAGGTCAACAGCTTGAAATAGTCTTAGTTGAATCACCTGAAATCGGCATTATTGGGGTAGGCGAAGGCTCGACACCAACGTTAAAACGCTTTTTTCAACTCTTAGGTATCAGCGAAGAGCAGTGGATGTCACGCTGTAATGCTACCTATAAACTCAATATTCGGTTCAACGATTGGAGCCCTCAATCTGGGATCAGCAGTTACAGTCATCCCTTTATTTCACAGGTAGATACACTCACGCAACGTGCCTTTGTGGTCAATTGTCGTACCCGTCGTTTGGGATTGGATACCAATACTTATCCAGAAGATTTTTTATTGAATGGTATATTAGCCAAACAAAACAAAGGACCTCTTGCACCCGACAACTTTCCTTTTCGCATGGAATACGGCTATCACTTTGATGCTTATTTGCTTGGCAGCTTTTTGGCCGAACGAGCTAGACAGCATGGCGTTGAGCATGTTCAAGCCGAAATAACTGATGTTGAACGCGCCACCAATGGTGATATCGCAGCTGTTATCACCGATCAGCAACAACGTATCACCGCCGACTGGTTTGTTGATTGTTCGGGATTCGCGGCCCTACTGATGCAACAACAACTGGGTGTGAAATTCACGCCTTATAAAGCCAATTTATTTAATGATTCGGCCTTGGTCATGCCAACACCTGTGCAAGAACCCCTACCAGTAGAGACAACGGCAACGGCATTAAGTCATGGTTGGTGTTGGCGCATACCGCTGCAAAATCGCACGGGCAATGGTTATGTGTATAGCAGTGATTTTATTGATCACGAAGCTGCCGAACTGCAATTTCGGCAACATTTAGGTTTACTCGATGCTGAGCAAGAATGCCGAAGATTGCGAATGCAAGTAGGGTGTCTAGAAAAGCAGTGGCATCACAACTGTGTCGCCCTTGGTCTAACTCAGGGATTCATCGAGCCTTTAGAAGCCACCGCCTTGCACTTGGTGCAAATTAGCATTGAGTTATTCATGGAGCATTTTGAGGCAGGGAATTTCACGCGCTCACAGCAACAAACCTATAACCAGCAAGTAGCCGAACGTTATGCACGGGTGCGGGACTACATTGTTGCCCACTACAAATTGAATACCCGCACCGATAGTGACTATTGGCAGGCCAATCGTAACAATGAAACCTTGTCTGATTCATTGATCCAATTGCTTGAAACATGGTATCGACGTGATGATTTGGAGCAAGAAATTCAGCGGCAGAACATCGGCGAGCATTTTAGCAGCCTATCTTGGCACTGTTTACTGGCTGGTTATGGCGCATTTCCCGCTCTTGCCGCCAAACAGCCAGGGCAGGGGGATCTGTATAAAGAACAACACATCGCTAAACTTTTACACGGCTGTGCTCTCAATTTTCAATCACATCAGCATAATTTGCAGCAGTTGAGGGCTAAGCAGTACAAAGCCTAGTTGTTAACAAGCTGTAACAGTGCGTAAAAACATGACAAACTTTTAGTCTGCTTCATGTGCCAGATAATGCCCGTCAACCCCCGTATTGTTAATCATTTGTAATTTATCATTATTGAATACGTATGCATGACATTGTGTCATTTGTTAACTCAGCGTTAATATTCGACACTGAAAAATAGGGTTAGTTACAATTTTTTAGCTAAGCTAAAAATCTGTGATTAGCTGATTACAACGGGAACGGGACACACAAATGAGAAAATTCAGACCCAGTTTAATTACCGCTGCGTTAATGACCAGTGGCTTTGCTTTTGCTAGCTTGCCTTTGCTCGCACAAGAAGCCGCAGTCGAAGTAGAACAAGCTGCCCCAGAGCAAGCCGGTAATGAAATTGAAAAAATTGAGGTACGTGGTTTTGCTACGAGCCTTATTCAATCACTCAACCAAAAGCGTTTTGGTGATACGGTATCAGAACAGATATCAGCCGACGATCTGGGTGGCTTGCCTGATGTATCTATGGCCGATGCCTTAACCCGTTTGCCGGGTATTTCCGCAGTGCGAACTGGCGGACAAGCAGCAGAAATTAACATACGTGGTTTGTCGGGGGATTTTGTCTTTTCAACCTTAAACGGTCGTGAGCAAGTATCCACAAGTGGTTCCCGTTCCATCGAGTTTGACCAGTATCCTTCTGAATTGATCAGTTCAGCAGCCGTATATAAATCACCCAAGGCTTCGCTGATTGAAGGCGGTGTTGCAGGTACTGTCGAACTAGAAACGGCCAACCCTTTAAGCATCAGTGAGCCGTACAAACTCAGTTTAAATGCGCGTGGTATGTTTAATGACCGTGCGAGTGAAGTATCAGATGCCAAAGAGTTTGGTAATCGCTTAAGTGTCTCTTTTCAAACTAAGTTTTTGGATGACACCTTAGGTTTAGCCTTAGGTTATGCGCGTTTATTTCAACCGAGTGTATCTACCCAGTTTATCGGTTTGGCCTATAACGCCGAAGTAGACGTTGACAATAAACCAAACGATACCGATGGCTCCGCCACCTGTCCGAACTGTGAAAAAATCAGTGAAGGCTTCGAGATGCAACACCAAGGTGGCGAAGAAACCCGTAACGGTTATATGGCGGCCTTACAGTGGGCACCGACGGATAATTTCACCTTAAAAACCGATGTATTCCTGTCTAAGTTTGATTCTAAGGAATTTGCGCGCGGTTTTCGGGTAAAACTCGGTGGCAATCAGGTTTCCATTACAAACCCGATATTGTCTGGGAACAATGTGATTGGTGGTACCTTCAATCGCACGGCCAACAGCTTTACCCGTGTTGAGTTGGTGAATGACGACAACCAAGATTTTGACCAAGTGTTTAGTGCAGGGATTAAAGCGGATTGGCAAGCAACAGACAATTTGTCGATGACCTTTGATGTGAGTTTGTCTAAAGCCGAGAGTAACTTCCGCAATGGTTTGTTATGGAGCTTGGTGGGTGAAGACGCCAATGCGGGCAACCCGCAGTTTGATGAAAATATCTCGATTTCCTATTTATTGAATGGTTTGGATCTACCGGATTTGGCCTTTAATCAGCAGGGTGCCTTTGCCGATATTGATCGCGTGATGGTCAGTAAATACGGCATTTATCCCTATGAAAACAAAGACGAACTGAAAGCGTATCGCTTTGATTTAAAATACGATCTCGATAATGAATATGTTTCGTCCATTGAATTTGGTGTGCGTTACTCAGATCGTGAATACAACAACGATCGTTCCGTATATGAGTATGGTAACGACTCTGCGTTTTCAGTCAGTCAACCGCCCTTACGCTTGACCCAAGACATGGTGCAAGTTGTCGACTGGCAGGGTGAATTTGGCTATTTTCCAAGTTACTTGTCTATTGACCTAGATAAAGCATTAAACGCTTGGTTCCCAAGTGGTATTCCACAGCCGGTGCAAACCTGGGGTGTGGGCCATCCTGGCGTAATTAATAGCCCAACGGGTAACGAAGGCCCCAATACTGCTTGGTCTGTGCAAGAAAGTGGCGATGTGTTTGAAGAAGTAACCGCCGCATACATTATGGCAAATCTGGATATGGAAATAGCCGGACTGCCTATTTCTGGTAACGTCGGTATTCGTCGTGTTGAGTCCAAACAAAGTTCGACTACCTTGCAAGACGTGAGTACCACGGTAACGGTATTTGATGAAAACGGTGATGAAGTCCAAGTCACGGTAGGCGACCCAACTCGCGGTGCGCAATACATTACCGATGATGCTGGTTTGATCAACAGTTTCTATCGCCCAGCTTTATTGTCTGATACATACACGGATTATCTACCTTCATTAAACTTAAACTTCAAATTGACCACTAACCAGCAGTTGCGTTTTGCTGCAGCGAAAGTAATGGGGCGTGCGCCAATTAACCGTTTTGCGGCCAATACCACCACCACCGTTGCCACCGTTACGGCAAGCCAAAACCCAGATACTGGCGAAATTAGTTTGTCAACGCCAACGGCTAAGATCAGTGGTAACAGCCGAAATAGTCCATATTTACGGCCGTTTTACGCAGACCAGTACGATCTATCTTATGAATATTATTTCGAGGAGACCGAAGGTGCCTTTGTTGCGGCAGTATTCTACAAAGACATTAAGTCCTTCATTGATGATGTATCACTAGAACCTTATGACTTTGCGGGTAACGGCTTTATTGTGCCCACAGAAGTATCGGTACCAGTGTTTGTTGAGCCTGATGCACCTGGTGAAACACCGGTACGCGCAGTGGATGCCAATGGTGATCCCTTGTCAGTGATTGTACCGACTGAAAATGGTCGTTATGACACGGCTGTGAACAACGCTAACGGCGGTTATATTCGCGGATTAGAATTAACCTATACGCAGATTTATGACTTCCTTCCCGGTGCTTGGTCCGGCTTAGGTGTGAGCGCAAGTTATTCATTCACTGAGAGTGAAATTACCCGCACGCTCACGGATTCGGTCTTTTCTATCCAGTTACCCGGTCTATCTGAAAACGTGGCACAAGCCACGGTATTTTGGACTTACGAAGGCTTCGAAACGCGTTTGAGTACCCGTTATCGTGATGCCTTTGTATCTAAACAGGTAGCCGTTAACGACCAAACAGTTAATTTTGACTCAGAGGTCGTTATGGATTTCCAAATGTCTTATGACATTAGTGAAGAGTTGGGAGTGGTATTCCAGATCAACAACTTAACAGATGAGCCTACTAAGAGTTATTTTGGTCAAGAAGACTTAACGGGCACGGTACAGTTTTTCGGTACCCAGTACTTCTTAGGGGTAACGTATTCACTATGAACATTCAATTCTTAAACTCAGCCAGTGCAATGTTGTCACGTTTACGTTTGACCTCCTTGCGCCCCAGCAAAATGACCATAGTCGGAAAAAATGTGACATCGGAGCAACAACCTATGTTTAAACCAACTAAAACATTCGGCCTGTTTGGCCTAATGTTGACTGCTTTTATACTAGCAGGATGTGGTGGGTCAGGTATTGAATCTGGCACCAACCAATTATTAACTTGTAGTGTGCCAACGGTACCCAATGCGGCTGGCACCATGTGTGTGGCGCCACCGCCTATTGCTTGTGCGCCACCTACAGTACCAAATGAAACCAACGACGCTTGTGTGGTGGGGGCTGATCCTAACGCGCCTGCACCCTCAGTTTTCCCGGGTGAAAATCAAGCGGTGCTTTACTACAACCGCGCAGCAGTGGGGGCTACAAATGCCTCAGGTGATCCTTCTTACGAAGGCTATCGCTTACATACCTGGAGCAATGATGCCTGTAATGCCTATTCAGCGTCAGATACTGATTGGGCGAACGGTCGTGTGCACAACGGTGTTGACCCTAACTATGGTGCGTACTGGATTTTAGATCTGAAGCCTGGTTATGCAGGTACAGCAGGAGCCTGCGGTAACTTCATTATTCACATTGGCACCGACGATGCGGGTAAAGAGTTGGGCGGCGGCGACTTTAAAATGCCGTTATCCCAAGATGATCCAACGTTTGCACGCATGAACTTTACTTTCTCAGGTGTTGCATCAATTTTCGAATATCCCATCGTGTCTTTGGGCCCACAACCTGTCAAGATTGACGGTCAGGCTGCTCATTGGTTAGATGCCAACACCTTGTTGTGGGATGTAGATTTAAGCAATGTCGGCGCGGTTAAATTACATTACTCAGCGGCCGCTGACTTGGTTGCAGATTTAGACACTGGTCTAAACGGCACGGCGGTAGAGCTTGAAGAAATAAGCTTAACTGACGAGCAAAAATCCATCGCACCGCATTTAGCCAATTTGCATGCTTTCCATGGTGAATGGTCGGTTGCAGATGCTAAACAAGTGATGAAAACGCAAGCGGTTATCGCCACCTATGACAATGAAGGCAAGATTACCGCCGCAACCGGCATACAGCTGGCTAACGCCCTTGATCAGTTATACACCGCAGGTGAAGATGATGCCGACGAAGCCCAGTTGGGTCCGATTTATAATGCCGACGGTACCATTACCGCCGCGTTATGGGCACCAACCGCTCAGTCAGTTAAATTGAAGCTGTACAATAACGACAAAACCTTAGCGTCCACCCAAGACATGATGTACGACGATGCAACGGGGATCTGGTCTTATACAGGCAGCAGTGCATTAGACCGCACGTACTACCGTTTTGAAGTGGTGGTGTATCATCCAAAAGCCAAAGGCCTACAAACGTTATTGGTCACTGACCCTTATTCTGTGAGTTTGTCTACTAACAGCCGCTTCTCGCAGTTTGTTAATTTAAATGATGATGATCTCAAACCAGAGGGCTGGGATACCCAGACGATACCGACGATTGCATATTATGAAGATGCAGTGATTTATGAAGGGTCGATTCGTGATTTCAGCGTACGTGATGAAAGCACCAGCTCAACAAATCGTGGCAAATATCTGGCTTTCACAGAAGCAGATTCAGCCCCTGTTATGCACTTGAAGAAACTGGCTGAAAAAGGCTTAACGCATTTTCATATGTTGCCAGCTAACGACATTGCAACCATTGAAGAAGACGTCAGTAAAACCGTTAACTTCGACAGTACCTTTGCAGATTTATGTAAACTCAACAAGAGTGCAGCGATTTGTAAAGATGCATCAATTGCTAAAACCATCACATTAGGCGATTTATTTGCAAGTTTCGACCCTGTGTCAGAAGCCGGTAAAGCCCAAGAGTTAGCTCAGGCTATGCGTGGTTATGATCAATTCAACTGGGGTTATGATCCCTTCCATTTCAGCGTGCCAGAAGGCAGCTATGCCAGTGATCCAGAAGGCGTAGCTCGCATCAAAGAAATGCGCGCCATGAACCAAGCTTTACATGAGATGGGCTTACGCGTGGCACTTGATGTGGTGTACAACCATACCAACGCCTCTGAACTGAATGCAAAATCAGTATTAGATAAAGTAGTGCCCGGTTACTACCATCGTTATGAAACGGACTCAGGTGCCATAGTGCGTGAGACCTGTTGTGACGACACAGAACCACGTAATGCCATGATGGAAAAATTGATGCAAGACTCGCTGACTCAGTGGGCCACGCAATATAAATTCGATTCTTTCCGTTTTGATATCATGAGCCAGGCATCAAAAGCGACCATGGTGCGTTTATTTGACGTGGTAAAAGCCGTTGATGAAGACACGTATTTCTATGGTGAAGGTTGGACTCGTACTGACCGTGGTTATGAGCAAGCAAATCAGCCAAATATGGCTGGCACACAAATCGGTACTTACAACGACCGTATTCGTGAAGCCGTGCGTCAAGGGCAAATCTTCAGCAAAACCGCCAGTGACGGTGCACTCGCCGCCCAAGACAAAGTGAAAATGAGTTTGGCAGGTACACTTACTGATTATGTGTTGGAAGATTTTAATGGTATCGCCTCAACCACCAGCAGCATCGGCGGTTACGCCACTGATCCAGCCGATATCATTAACTATGTGTCGAAACATGATAATGAAACCTTATGGGATCAATTTAACTATGTGTTGCCAGCTGATTTAACCTTGGCACAACGGGTTAGAGCGCAAAATATCGGGGCAACAATTCCATTGATGGCCCAAGGTATACCATTCTTACAAGTTGGCGGTGACTTCTTACGCTCCAAGTCAATGGACAGAAACACCTATGATTCAGGCGACTGGTTTAGTTACGTTGATTTCACGTTTGCCACCAATAACTGGAATGTCGGTTTACCATTAGCTGAAGATAATCAAAGTAAGTGGAACGAAATCGGTCAATTTGCTAACAGCCCAGAACGTGCTGCAGCCATGACTGATATTGAGTTTGCCTCTGCTGTATTTGATGAAATGCTCAGTATTCGCAGCGGTTCACCGTTGTTTAAGTTGACAACGGGTGCCGATATTATCGACCGCGTTGGCTTCCACAATATTGGTAAACGTCAAACTCAAGGGCTGATTGTGATGAGCATTGATGACGGTATGTCGATGGATGAAACAGCACCACGTGCTGATCTAGATCCCATGGTCGACGCCCTAGTTGTGGTCATTAACAGTAGTTACGAAGAGCAAAGTCATACAGTGGCTACCGCAGCAGGTTTTACCTTGCACTCAACCCAAGCGAGTTCGGTTGACCCCACCGTACGTGGTGCTTATTTTACAGCCGGTGAAGGCGAGGGTACGTTTACTGTTCCAGCGCTAACGACGGCGGTATTTGTTAAAGCACAAAGCGGTGCCCAGGGCATGGGCTTGTCTGCATACGCAACCTCAGGCGCGCCAGATGTCGTACCTTACGGCAGTACTACTGTATTTGTACGCGGAAGTATGAATGGTTGGGGTGAAGGCAATCCGATGACCTATGCAGGTAGCGGCGTGTATGAATCTGTTATTACCATCGCACCGGGTTCTTATGAATTTAAGATCGCGTCTTCCGACTGGTCTACAGTTGACTTTAGCTCTAGCGTTCAAGACGTAACCTTGGGTGAAGATAAACAATTGTCACGTGGCGGTCCTAACCTGAAACTTACCTTAGCGGAAGAGCGTACCTTGAAGTTCAGTGTGGATGCTTCAGAACCAGAAGCGCCAATATTGACCGTTGACAATGAAGAGCCTTTCTTTGGTACCACAGTATTTATTCGTGGTGGCATGAATGGCTGGGGTGAAGGTAATCCCATGACTTATGCCGTTGGTGGCCAGTATACAGCAAGTATGGAAATCGCTGCTGGCTCTTACGAATTCAAAGTCGCTTCATCAGATTGGTCAACCGTCGACTTTGGCTCTGCGGATAGTGACAATACAACCACAGTTGGCGAACCTAAAGATCTAGCCCGTGGAGCAAGTAACTTAGCTATTACTATCCCAGTGGATGGCGAGTACACCTTCTTGTTTAATGCTGCTGATTTAACGGCACCCACCGTGGCCGTGTTTAATGCCAAGATGTTTGGTGATACGACTGTGTTTATTCGTGGTGGCATGAACGGTTGGGGGGAATCCGATCCCTTAACATACACAGGGAGTAGCACGTACGAGGCTGAATTAGCCATCGATGCAGGCAGCTATGAGTTCAAAGTGGCTTCATCTGACTGGTCAACCGTTGACTTCGGTGGCTTAGGTGGCAACACCGCAGTTACCCTAGACAATGCAACCAGCCTCGGGCGCTCAGGACCAAACTTAGCCATTTCAATTGAAAATTCAGGCACATATAAGTTTACAGTCTCTGGCCCTGACCCCAGCTCACCAAAGGTCACGGTTACGGAAGTTACCCCATAAACCAGTAATCTTACCCATCAAAAAGCCGCTCAAACGAGCGGTTTTTTTATGCAGATTCGCTACATTGAGTTAAATCCGGTCAGAGCCGCTATGGTGAAGGATCCGGCTCACTACAGTTGGTCTAGTTACCAAAGTAATGGCTTGGGAAAGCAGGTAATACTCCTCACACCTTATACCAAAGATTGGGTAAGACAGATGAAGAAAGGCAGTCACATTATCTTGAACTATTTAAATATCAGGTCGAAGGAAAACTGTTAGACGATATCCGCAATGCTGCGAACAAAGGATTGATATTAGGTAACGAGCGATTTATCGAAGAAGTGGAAGCACTAACGGGAAAACGACTGCAAGAAGGAAAACGAGGTCGACAGATTGGATGGCGGAAATCGAATCAGTCGGTTTAGTTTGGAACTCTCAGTGGATCTCTCAGGGGCAGCTCCCTTTTATTTATTTTCTTTTGAAAAAGAGGAAGTTAGATACTTAAAGTGCTACTTTCGCGTCCGTGGCAGCTTTTAAAAGAGCATCCCAATCATCCGGGGGATCGCCTGACTTAAGCATCTTTGCGAACACTTTGTAAGCATCTGTTTTGCTGTCGTAGGCTCGTTTATTTCCTTCATCATTGACCCACGCATAAACGATGATTTTGGATTCGAGGTGGTATCGAAAAAACAGCCGATACTGCTGAAAAAACTTAGCTCGAAACCAGTGTTTATTATTTTCGCCTAATGTCTTCCCTTGTCGATAATCCGGTAACGTTGGGTCTCGGGGAATAATTTCATAGGCCAGTTTATGGATAGCTGCTAAGCGTTTTGTGTCATTCTTCTTGGTATAGCCCTTCGGATCTTTTGCCTTCAACGCTTCGACCTTTGCTTTCCGTATTTGATATTGCTCAGCAAAAAGAGGATGGGTAAATAGCGTCCAACCGTTGACTACTATCGGGACGTTATCAGGCAAATTTATGCATCCTCATCAGACAGCGCAGTATCCAAATCAATATCAACGTCTGCAACCAGCGATGCCACGCTTTGACGCATACTGTCAGTTAGTGGTTGTAGCTTTTCAGGGTGCTTCTGCATATCAGCCGCCAAGAAGGATAGAAATTGATCAAGCACAGGATCGCCATCCTCAGCTTCGAAGCGCTTCATAAGCACACTGCCATCAGATTGAATGACGTATTTAATCTTATCTTTCTTACCCAAATGCAAAGCCTGACGAACAGGGCTTGGCACTGTGGTCTGAAAACGGTCTGTCAATGTTGATTCTGCTTCTAATGCCATTTGCGCTAGCATAATGTTCTCCACAGGTTTACGTAACGAATTGTGATATTTTATGCACAAAAGAGAGGTAATGCAAATGCATTGCCTTTTATAGGTGGCTAAAAGATGCTCTGATCACTTAATACGTGAGGATGGGACTTGCCATACACTTCAGTCAGCTTCGAGCGAGAGACAGGGGGCTAGATTTGGTTCCATCAGGGTCAGTTCCAAATTAACTACTACAACGATTAAACCACCAGTGGTGACGGTAGAGAGTTATGCCAAGAAAACCGAGAGTGTCGTTAGCCGGTGTGCCTGAACATATTATCCAGCGCGGTAATAATCGGCAGGTCATCTTTGCCAGCGACGATGATAGGAGCGCTAGTGTTACGTGGTTAAAATAACTCGGGTCACGCTTAACTTAAAACTCGAACGATATGGCAAGGTCTGTGATGCCATCTTTCTTCTTAACATTGTTTAGCCAGCCTCGCCGTGTATAGTTAAGCCATGACTATCAAAGCCTAGATAAGGGTGCGGCAATGATTCACATTATCTCCTTGGGTATACGTGTAACAAGTTTTTGCTTAGTTTTGTTTTTGTCATCATTTGTCGCGGCAGCGTCGAGTAACTCCCTTCTGCAAAATAGCAATAATCGGGTGCATGTAAGTCTCAACGGTGCATGGGACATTATTCCTGACCCCTATGAAAATGGTTATTACAATCACCGCTATGAAGCCAAGGATGATGGTTATTTTTTGGCTGAAACCGCCAAAACACCCAGTGACTTAATTGAATACAATTTTGACAAAGCCCAAAAGCTGCAGGTGCCGGGGGATTGGAATAGCCAAGATGACACATTGTTTTTTTATGAAGGCACGGTGTGGTACCACAAGCCATTCACCCTGACTCCACAACAAGATAAAACCTATCTGTTACATTTTGCTGCGGTCAACTACCACGCAATAGTTTACGTAAATGGTCAACGCGTGGGCGAGCATGTGGGCGGTTTCACACCTTTTGAATTTGATGTCAGTCAACACCTGCGTGCAGGTCACAATTTTGTGGTGGTGAAAGTAGATAATAAACGTGAGCGCCAGCAGATCCCCACCGTGAATACTGATTGGTGGAATTACGGTGGCATCACCCGTTCAGTGAGTTTAACTACCCTCGACAACATTCATGTTAAGGATTATCAAATTGCCCTTAGCCCCGGCCGTTACGATCAAATTTCACTGAATCTCAGTGTGGCTGGAAACCCAGATAAGGCTTACATAACCATCCCTGAACTTGGCATCAAACAAGCTATTGCTATTGATGAGCAGGGTCACGGACAGGTTGTTATTTCGGCAACGCCGAGCTTGTGGTCGCCATCTTCGCCTAAGTTGTATGACATTCAGCTGCGGGCAGGATCAGAGCTTATCAGTGATAAAATAGGCTTTCGCCACATCAGCACGCAAGCTGAAGATATTTTGCTTAACGGCCAAGCGATTTTTCTCAAAGGTATCGCCATTCACGAGGAGTCTTTCTTGCACCCGGGGCGTGAATGGAGTGAAGCCGACGCCCGCGCCACACTGCAAGCAGCCCTCGAACTAGGCTGCAATTTTGTGCGTTTGGCCCATTATCCCCACAATGAAAGCATGCTGCGCATGGCCGATGAATTGGGTTTGCTGGTGTGGGCAGAAATCCTGGTTTATTGGACAGTGTTATTTGCTGAGCCAGCGGTGTATTTGTTGGCCGAACAGCAACTTTCTGACATGATCAGTCGCGATAAAAACCGCGCGGCCATTATTTTATGGTCGGTTGCCAACGAAACACCTCAAGGCGCTTAGCGCTTAAATTTTCTCACTAAACTCGCGGCACACGCGCGAACCCTTGATCCTAGTCGTCTTATCACCGCCGCCCTCGATACACAAAGTAACAGCGCAAAGGGCAAGCTGATTGATGATCCGCTGGCCGCAGTAGTGGATGTGATTGGTATTAATAGTTATTGCGGCTGGTATGGCGGCACTCCACAAAGTTGCGCACAGATCCAATGGCAAAGTGAGTACCACAAACCGATGATCATGAGTGAGTTAGGCGCGGGGGCACTGCAAGGTTTGCATGGTGAGGCTGGGCAGCGTTGGACCGAGGAATATCAAGCAGACGTTTACCGCAACAACCTTAAGATGATTGATAACATAAGCTTTTTAAGGGGTTTAACCCCATGGATCCTCAAGGATTTCCGCTCACCTCGGCGGCCTTTGCAGCAAATTCAAGATTTTTGGAATCGCAAAGGCATACTGTCTGAAACGGGTGTTAAAAAACAGGCTTGGCAAGTTTTACACGATTACTACCAGCATAAATAAAGTGTGTGTACTTGTCTGCAAGTGGAAGAATATTGACATGGCAAGGCCATGTAAATGAAAGCTATCCTTGGTTTGAGTGCGCTATGAGCGGTGGTAATTTTAATACAATCACTATGAGTTGCTAGAAGGTGTCGCTAATTCACTGCGCTTTTTGTAATAGTCGGCCAATGCAGGTTGTTTCAAACCCACGTACAAATTTGCCACAAAGGCATTAATCACTGGGTCATGGGGCAGGGCATCAGCCAATAACACCGCCGTTTTTAAGGTCATGGCTAGGTTATTTTCAGCTTGGTATTGACTGAGACATCGCTGCATCATGGTTAACCAATCAATTTGTTTTAAAAAATGGCTTTTGCCCAAGGCAAGTTGCCAATCGTCAGCTGGGGGCAAACGTAATGCTTGTACCTTTCGATCTGCACTGAGTTGAGTAAAGGGGTAGTCGTTCTTCAGCTGTAAAATTTTCGCAAAACCTAAATATTCCTCAGCGGGTAACAGCGGGCGTTCCTTCCACGCTTGCGCGGTATCTATGCTCTGCCAGTCAGCGAAATTCTGTTTTGTTTGCATGGCTGCGTAAAAGGTATCAGCCAATAAAAAATAGCCCTGCACATTAGGGTGGAGGTGCTCCAACATCAGGTTGTCACCAATCAGCCCGAGGGGTGACTGCTGCTGCCAGCCGGATTCAACATCTACCAACACCACATTGCTGTATCGCGCAGCATGTTGTTTGATGATGTGATTGATCTCACTGGGGGCGCGAAATCGCAGCAAATCGAGATCTTTTGCAAGGGTTAACTGTTGCTGTGCTGCTGATGCTTGGCCAAGCTGTCGGTAGATTTGTCCCAAGGCAAAGTGGGCGAGGGCAGAGTTATCGCTGTTCCAGCGCTGAGCTAACTCATCACTGGCACTGATGGCTGATTGAGTTTGTTGTGCCGCGACCAGGCTTTGAATATTGCCTAAAGCAGCCTGCTGCTGCGCGGTCAATTCAGCACTGGCAAACGGTTTTTGGTCGGCAATATTGCTGGCTATGGTGGCTAAGAACACCTGAATGCCCGCCGCCTGGTACTTGTCGAGCAGCAGAGTGAGATTGGTGGAAAACTGCTCAAGGCCAGCGCGGTAAAGATCCGAATCCATGGCAATATCTTTGTGTTTGGCCACTTTGGCCATAAAGGTTCGAGATTGACTGCTTGAGGTTTTTGCCTCGGCATCACGGTCTTGATGGCTTAATTGTTGATAAGTGTTTTGCAGCAGTTGAAAGAGTCGCAGCTCTTGGAGTTGCAAAAACAACAGGGTGCTGGCCTGTGAATTGGCGGCGGTGTAATTTGAGCCAACGCCCAGCAAGCCTAAATATTCGTTGTGGCCCATGTACAGTAAAATGGCGTCAGGTTGTTGGGCAATGATTTCGTCAGCTAAGTCTAATACCGTGTAAGAGTTCACGGCGGCGAGGGCGGTATTCACCACTTCCACATGGTGCTGCGGCAAACTGGCACGTAAGCGTTTGTCTAACATGCCGGCCAGTGAAGCACCCAAGCCGTAAGGGAAACCAGCCGCGGTGGATCCTCCTTGCACAAACACCCGATAGCCATTGCTGGGTTTTTCTTTGAGTAAAAAGTTGGCTTCCATGGTCACGCTAGGCAGGTCTGCATCTTGGGCAAAATAACGTCTAACAATGTCAGGACGGGGCAATATGTAATGGCTGTTGGCTGGGTTTGCAATAAACAGCGGCAGTGATTGACCATAAGCAAACAGCCGTAACAGCAGCTCACTGACAACAAAAAATACGATGGGAATGCTTAGGGTAATTAACCACATGAGCGCTTTGCGCCGTGGGGCTAATGCAGGGCTTTGGATTAGCTTATCCGCGTTTTTTTTAGCTCTTGTATCGCCAGTTTTTTTGCGGGAGGTGTGGTGATGTTGACTCATTGCTCAGCCTGCAATTGGCGCAAGTAGTATTGGGCCTTGGCATGGTTTGGGTCGATATGCAGTACCTGTTGTAAACTGCTAATGGCCGCCTCTCGGCGTTTCAACTGAAACTGCATTTGGGCCAGATTCATCAAGTATTCGGTATTGTCGGGCTGCAGCTCATGGGCCTTACGTGCGTAATAATACGCCATGTTTGGGTCTTGAATATCGCGGTACAGCAAGCTCGCTACCTCAGCAATTTTGCTGTTATTGGGCAGGGCATCAAACAGAATGCCCGCTACTTTTGCTGCCTGTGGCAGTTGTTGTTGCTGCTGGTAATACGCCAGTTGATCTTGCTGAATTTGCAACCAAGCCCGCCCCGAGAGCCAGCTGAGTGCGGTTTTTTCGGCAAAACTTGTCGCTTCGCCAAACTCGACTTTTTGTGGCGTTTTCGAGAAGGGATAGTCAGCTTTTAAGCTTTTGATTTTGAAATCAGCGTAGACGATGTCGGTGTCGGTGATGGGCATGTCTTGCCAGGCTTGTTGAGTACTCACTGCTAGTGGCGGTGAGCCGAGTAATTGCCGTTCAACAATATGCTGCAAGTAGGCTTCAGCCAATAAAAAATACCCCAATTGATTGGGATGAAGGTGTTCGTACATCACCCGATTGTCTAACCAACCTTGATTGTTTTGTCGGATAAAAGCTTGACTGTCGACTAGCCACGCCCCATGAGCCTTAGCTTGGTGGCGAATGATGGTGTTAAATTCACTCGGCGCGCGAAAGCGCAATAAATCGCGATCCATGGCCGCGGTAAAGTGTGTTTGTGCAGTAGGCAGATCGCCTTCAAACATCAGGGTTTTTGCTAGCATGAAATGACTGTCTGCATTATCAGGATGGTCGTTTAGCTGTTGTTGCAATTGCTGTTTTGCCGCCGCTAACTGCCCTTGTTTCCAGAGTGCATCCACTTTTGAGAAATCCAAATCTGGGGCTGAGGCAAAGGGGGCTTGATCCACCTCGTTGGCCGCCAAGGTGCCAATTAAGACCGGAATGTCTGCTTGCTGATACTTGCTTAAGATGCGATCTAAGTTGTCGGTAAATTGTGTTAGGCCGGCCTGATAGAGTGGACTGTTGTAGGGAATATTTTTTTCTTTGGCGACCTGGGCCATCAAGGTATGTGAACTGCCCTTGGCGGTCGTGATGCCAGTGGCATCAGCAGTGGCAAAAAGGTGATAGTAGGCAAGTTGCACCAATTGAAATAAACGCAATTCTTTTAATTTCAAGAACAGTAAGTTAGCAGCGTGGCCGCCTTTACCCGCATAAACCGAGCCAAGCCCCATGACGCCTAAATATTCGTTATGCCCTGCATAAATCAATACTAGATCAGGTTGAATGGCGATGATCTCGTCGACTGTGTCGAGCAGGGTATAGCTATTGATACTGGCCATTGCGGTAGAGATGACTTCAATATTTTTATCAGGATACAGACGTTTCAGCCGAGTTTGCAGCTGTCCTGTGAGTGAGCCAAAACGGCCAAAGGGAAAGCCCGCTGCCGTTGAGCCCCCTTGGATCACAATACGAAAGCTATTAGGACTTTTTTGTTGTTTAAACAATACGGTATCGGGGCTGACATCGGGGGCGAGTTCGGGCTGATGAAAATAGCGCTTAATTAACTCGGGGTTTGGTTGCATAAAGTCGGCAATGCCCGCGGCGGGAATAAATAAGGCATAGCTATGTCCAAAGCCTGTCAGCCTTAATACGCCTTCCACTGTCCCCAGCAAAACAAAGGGGATCAGCAGCATAATGATGTAAAAAAGCTTGGTTTGGTTAGGCTTGCGCATGTTGCTAGGCTGCGACCTAGGATCAGAGGCTACTGGAGGACGCTGAGATTTTTTAATTGTCATGGGAATATCGCATTAACGCCTTGAATTTTAAATATTTGTATTCATTCACTCGGGCATATTATCATCAATTTTTGGCCGGGGTCACTGCTGACTGTTTTGCAATCGTATTCAATGCAGCCAGACCTTTTTTTACGGCATAGTGAGCGACTAATTAAACAGTGAGACAGCATATTTCATGACGCGCATTTTGGGCATTTCTGCTTATTACCACGATAGCGCAGCCTGTATCGTGGTAGATGGAAAAATTGTCGCGGCGGCTCAGGAAGAGCGTTTTAGTCGAATTAAACATGACCCATCGTTTCCGGCTCTGGCCATTGAATACTGTCTACAAGAGGCGCAATGCGAATTAGAAGAACTAGATGCCATCATTTTCTACGACAAACCCTTATTAAAATTTGAACGCTTATTAGAAACCTACCTCGCTACTGCCCCTAAGGGTTTTTTATCGTTTTTGCGTGCCATGCCTGTGTGGTTAAAAGAGAAACTCTATCTGAAGTCGGTATTGCGCTGTGAGTGCAGAAAGCTCGTGCATCAACAACGCGCACATCGCCATAAAAGCAGTCTCGATGAGGAAATACAGCACGATAAAAAACCAACACTGCCAAACTTATTATTCAGTGAGCATCATCGTAGCCATGCTGCGTCGGCTTTTTACCCCAGTCCTTTTGATGAAGCCTTGGTATTGTGTTTAGACGGGGTTGGTGAATGGGCTACCTCTTCGGCTTGGCTGGGCAAGGGAAAAGAGCTCACCGCATTGTGGGAAATTCAATTTCCCCATTCGTTGGGTTTGTTGTACTCCGCGTTTACCTATTATTGTGGTTTTAAAGTCAACTCGGGTGAATACAAGCTCATGGGTTTGGCACCCTATGGTGAACCCATCTATGCAGACTTAATTTATCAGCATTTAATTGATGTGCGGGAAGACGGCAGCTTTGCCCTCAATATGCATTATTTTGATTATCCGGCGGGTGCCACCATGGTGAATGAGCATTTTGCCGAACTATTTGGCGGGCCGCCCAAATCAAGCCGTTACCCGGTTAGTCAAAAAGAAATGGATTTAGCGCGCTCCATTCAAGTGGTGACAGAAAACATCGTATTAAACATCGCTCGCCACGCGCAACGCAAAACTGGGTGTAAAAACCTGTGTTTAGCAGGGGGCGTAGCCCTTAACTGTGTGGCAAATGGGCGGATTTTACGTTCTGGTTTATTTGCGAATATTTGGGTTCAACCGGCGGCGGGTGATGCTGGCGGGGCGCTCGGTGCAGCGCTCATCGCATGGCATCAATATTTCGGTGCAGAACGAAAAACGCAGCAAATTGACCTGAGTAACGATGCTATGCAAGGCGCTTACCTCGGTCCTCAATTCAGCAATGAGGCCATCCTTGATGAGCTGGCTAGGCAGCAGTTGAGTCATCAGGTCATCGATACGGCAACCATATTTCACCACACTGCCGCCCTCATTGAAGCTGGTTCGGTGATTGGTTGGTTTCAAGGGCGTATGGAGTTTGGACCACGAGCCCTGGGGAATCGCTCCATCATTGGTGATCCACGCAACCAAAAGATGCAGTCGATCATGAATCTTAAAATTAAACAACGTGAATCATTTCGGCCCTTTGCCCCGGCTGTATTGGCTGAAGACGTGAGTGAATATTTTGATATAAGCTGCGCCAGCCCCTACATGTTGCTGGTGGCAGATGTGAAAGAGCACTTGCGGGTGAAAAGTGAAGTAGAAGGCTTTTTTGGTATCGACAAACTCAATCAAATACGCTCAACCTTGCCCGCTATTACTCATGTTGATAATTCGGCACGAGTGCAGACCGTGCACCAGCATACCAATCCAGCATTTTATGCGCTGCTCCAAGCCTTTAAAACGCTAAGTGGTTGTGGTGTGCTGATCAACACCTCGTTCAATGTGCGCGGTGAGCCGCCGGTGTGTTCACCAAAAGATGCTATTCGTTGTTTTCTGGCCACTGACATGGATTATTTGATCATGAACAATATAGTACTCGACAAAAAAGCCATGCCCTTTGCCGCCATTACGGCCGCTAAAGCGGTGAGCTTTGCGGAGGATTAGGCCCAATGTTTAGTCACCTTAAACAGGTTGATAAAGCCAGCTTAGATGATTTTGCTATCACCCTAAGCTGGGTATTTCCCGTGTTGTTTATGGGATTAATCCCGTGGTTGTTTGCGCGTAGCCCCGAGTTAAGCCTAGGGTATTGCTGGCCCCTGTTAATCAGTCTAAGTTTGTTGAGTGTGCGTGTAGTCTATGCGCCCGCCCTCATTTACCCTTATCGATTGTGGATGGCCATCGCCAGTATTGTAGGCTGGATCAATACACGAATTATTCTGGCCGCAGCATTTTATTTGCTGATCTTTCCCATAGGCGTGGTATTGCGTGTTTTTGGCAATTTGCAGTATCAAGGTCGGCTGTACGGGAATAAACGTCATGCGAGTTTTTGGCAAGATAGCCAAGACAACAACAATAAAGAAGATTTGGAGAAGCCCTTTTAATGTGGGAATTTGTACAAGATTTATGGGCCTTTTTGCGGGTACGTAAAAAAGTCTGGTTATTGCCCATCATTGTCATTTTAGCTTTGTTAGGCGGTTTGGTTGTGGCGACGCAACAGTCTGCGCTGGCGACCTTTATTTATACCCTATTTTGAGCAAGGTCGGCGATGCAGCTTATATCTTGTGATTACCACAACCATGCCCAGGCCATTTTAGCCATTTTCAACGAGGCCATTATCAATTCCACCGCCTTGTACGATTATCATCCGCGCAGCATGGCCACCATGGCAGAATGGTTTGCCAGTAAACACGCCGCTAACCAACCGGTTATTGGCCTGTGTGATGAGGCCAATACCTTGGCTGGTTTTGCCAGTTACGGCAGTTTTCGACCACGTCCGGCCTATAAATATTGTGTAGAGCATTCACTCTACGTCCATCAGGATTTTCGCGGTCAAGGTTTGGGTAAGCAACTGTTAGACGCCATCATCAACAAGGCCATTGAACAGGATTACCACACCATGATTGGGGGTATTGACATGGAAAATACGGTCAGTATCGCCTTGCACGAGAAATTTGGTTTTGTGCACACCGGTACCATTAAACAGGCTGGGTTTAAATTTGGCCGTTGGTTAGATGTTGGTTTTTATCAATTGATGTTGCCGACACCCTTGGCACCCATCGATGGCTGATGATGAACATGCTCAGTCAACCTTGGGCAAAAAGCCTGGCGCAGAAAACGGCGTAAATCTGGACGCTGCAACGGCTTATGAGCTATATGCCCGTGAGTTTTTGCGCCAGCGCGATGCATCTAACATTGGCGCTGAGGTGATAGGAGAGTGGGCAACTTGCTTACACCGTGGCGCCAGCGTGTTAGAAGTGGCCTGTGGTGGAGGAGAACCCATCACCCGGGAATTACAGCGTAAAAATTTGAAACTTTGGGCCATCGATTCAGCCAAGACCCTCGTCACAGCATTTCAGCAACGCTTTCCAGACATTCCCATTCGCTGCGAGCGCTTCCAAGATAGCGATTTTTTTGGTCAACGCTTTGATGCAGCAGTGGCGGTTGGGTTGATTTTTTTGCTGGCAGAGGACGAGCAAAAAATATTGCTTCAGAAAATGTCATCAGCTCTCAAACCCCATGGCCACTTGCTGTTTAGTGCGCCCAGCCAAGTGGCTAGTTGGCGAGATCTCAGTACGGGTATCGACAGTCTTTCACTGGGCCATCAGGCTTATGTCTCACTCCTGAAAGAGGCCGGCATGCGCCTGCTGTGTACCTATCAAGATCGAGGTGGCAATCATTATTACGCCGCACAGAAAATAGGGGCATAAGCCACGAAGTGTGCAATTCAGGTGACGGCATGTACATGGCAACATGCTTGATTTGCGTGCTAAATCTGCACCCTAAGCAGCACGTCACTCTAAGAGCAAACGTGTGTATTCGGCGGTTTTTTCAAATTCACGGGCGGCTTGCTCTAATCGATTAACAATCTGCATATCAGATGCCTTGTTTATGGCGATGTAACTGCTACGTTCATTTTCTGCTTCAATGGTTTTATAGCGAATAGCCAGGTCTTTTTTACCGCGTTTGTCTAGGGTACTCCTAATATTGATGGGATCATCATACACGAGGTCAACCCGTCCGCTTTCGAGTAAGGTGACCATCAATTCTGAATCTGTCACCACATATAAGTTTTGCTGTTCGGAAAATCCATTGGCAGTGAGTTCGTTATAACTGGCTGAGCCTTGCACTACCGCTATCAGTTTTTGTTTGGCTTGCTGCATGTCATCAACTTTATTTTCGGGTTTGTCGCGCAGCGAAATAAATACTCTGGATAAATTACTGACTTTAATAATCCAATGGAAATCCGCTTCTCTGTCGGGTGTTCTAATCATGCTTAAAATCAGGGTATTCGGCTTATTTTTGGCGATGGAAAAGGCCCGCACCCAAGGCATAAACTCAACATTTGCCTCGAGTTGTGCTTGTTGTAAAACGGCCTTAAGAATACCAATGGAAGGGTCTTTATTTTCACCGTTATCATAATACTGTAGTTGGCTGCTATTGTTAGCTACGGCCAATAACTTGGTTTGCAACATGTCTTGTGCCACGGTCCACCATGATAAAACTAGGCAAACAACATATAATAGTGAGCGTGAGGTTAAACGCATAAAGCCCCTTATAAATGAGTACTTGGCAGCATAGACGGGAACGTAAACCGAGGCAATGGATGCTATTCAACCGGCTTTGTCATCAGAGCAACAAGAAAAAGCAAGCTATCGAAACGCCAGATCTGTGCGCTTGTTGTTGTCAATTGCAAGCTTCGTGGGTAAGTCGTCTATGTATTACCTAAACTTTCGCCTTAACACCACCCGTTAAGGCTATGCGCATGGCTTGCTCAACGCTGATGTTCAGGGGGCTGACGAGTTCACGGTCAACGTACACCGTGTAACCACCTATTTGGTAGCTAACAGGCACATAGACCCCAATCTTATTTTCATCACCAAACAATTCTCTCCCGGTTTGTTCACCCGTGACAAAACCTATTACATGCATGCCAGGTTTAAGTTCAACTGACACCACACCTTTACTGTTGCCTTTATCTTTGATTGAAAAGACCGTCATGATGTCTTTGATGGCACCGTAAACGGATTTTACCAAGGGGATTTTTTCGACTTGGCGATTGAAAAATGCCACTACGCCGTTGACGAAATACAGATTCATCAAAAGCCCAGCCACTAATATGATGCTCACCGCTAACAAGATGCCTAAGCCAGGAAAATAAAATTCGGCGGGCACATACGGTTGTAACAAACCTTCAGTGCCTTCCACAAACCAGTAGACAAAATACAAGGTTAAACTGAGGGGGAGTACTGCAACTAACCCTTTGATTGATAATGATAAAATCTTATTCATACGACTCTCTGATGCGTAACTAACACGACGTAAGGATTATTGACTAAAGACCTTCACTCTTGTCCGTCACTGGGGGCTTGACTGGGTAAGTCGCGCGGTGTTGTTGCCGCTGGGCTAGTGGGCTCTGCATATTTAACACGGATGACATTAAAGCCCAGTTTGCTGTTGTTAAGGTTTTTGATGGCGGCTTTTGCATCACCGGGCTTGGGCATTTCCACAAAGCCAAAGCCTTTCGAGAGGTCGTTGGATTTTTCACGCACAACCGTGGCCGATTGCACTTTACCAAATTGGGCAAAGGCCTCTCGTAGCTCTTGGTCTGTGGTTTCACGATCTAAATTTCTGACAAGTATTTTCATCTTTGCTTTCTTGCGGCACATTACTAAGGTTGGACGCTATTCTATCAGGTAATACCTAAACGTGCGCAAGTTGATCAAGACGGCACTGCATCTCACAGATAAGTCCATCTATGGGGTGAATACGTATGTAAGGCGCTGTTTTAAAAGCAATGAGACAGGTATTATTTGTGATTATTTTGTTAACAAAAGCCCACTAAACTATCGAAGTGGCGTGTTAGCATAAGCCCACTTACAGAGTGAACCTATTATGTCTGTTACACGATCTGCAAAGCCCTTATCGCCCGCTTGGTTGGCCCTTACTGCCTGTGTCATGGGTGGTTTGTTAGCATGCCAGCCCGCCAATCAGGATACGACCTCTACCATGGCAAATGCTGTTGACCCCATAACCTTATTACCCACGCAGCCACAAGGCAAAGCGGTGGTATATCAGGTGTTCACGCGTTTATTTGGCAATAAAAATACCACTAACCAAGCCTGGGGTACGATTGCACAAAATGGTGTCGGAAAGTTCAGTGACTTTAACGATGCTGCGCTGCAAGGTATCAAAGAATTAGGCACAACACACATTTGGTATACAGGCATACCGCATCACGCCGTCATTAACGACTATAGCGCTATCGGCATTAGCCAGGATGATCCCGATGTAGTGAAGGGACGTGCCGGCTCACCCTATGCGGTGAAAGACTATTACACTGTTAACCCTGATTTGGCCGATGATCCTGCCAATCGACTGGCTGAATTTGAGTCGCTGATTAAACGTACCCATGAACACGGTATGCAGGTGATTATTGATATTGTGCCCAATCATGTGGCTCGCGGTTACCAAAGTCTCGCCAAACCTGCCGGGGTGGAAGATTTTGGCGCCAGTGACGATAGCAGCGTGGAGTACGCCAGAGACAACAACTTTTATTATGTTGTGGGGCAGGATTTTAAGGTGCCAGAAGGGAAAAATAGCTACCAAGCTCTGGGTGGGGAAGCTCACCCACTCGCTGATGGTAAGTTTGCTGAATCACCGGCCAAATGGACAGGCAATGGCTCTAGGTTGGCCCAACCGAATGCCGACGATTGGTATGAAACTGTCAAAGTTAACTATGGTGTGCGTCCTGACGGTAGCTACGATTTTGTGCGCTTACCAGAACAATATATGAAACTTGCTTATGCAGAACACCATGCTTTTTGGAGTGACAAAGATGTGCCAAGTTCGTGGCGCAAGTTTCGAGATATCGCTTTATATTGGTTAGATAAAAGCGTGGACGGTTTTCGTTATGACATGGCCGAGATGGTGCCAGTGGAGTTTTGGAGTTATTTAAATTCAGCCATTAAAACGCAAAACCCTAAGGCGTTTTTGTTGGCCGAAGTGTACAACCGAGATTTATATCGAGACTACATTCAATTGGGCTTGATGGATTACCTGTATGACAAAGTTGATTTTTACGACAGCCTCAAAGGCATCATGCAGGGCAAAGAGCGTGCTGCCACCTTGCATAAAGTTCAAGCTGGTGTTGCAGACATCTCAGCGCATATGCTGCATTTTCTCGAGAACCATGATGAACAACGCATTGCCAGCCAAGAGTTTGCTGGTCAAGTGGGGGGCGCCAGCATGGGTAAACCCGCATTAGTGGTATCTGCCCTGATCAGTGCTTCTCCTACTATGCTGTATTTTGGCCAAGAAGTAGGGGAAGACGGCAGTGAAGATTTAGGTTTTGGTGATCCCAGTCGTACCAGTATTTTTGATTATGGTGGCGTACCTGCTCACCAACGGTGGATGAATGGTGGCAAATTTGATGGCGGCCAGCTCAGTGCAGAAGAAAGCGCCTTACGAGAGTATTATCTCAAAGTCATGCGTATTTCTGCTTATCATCCGGCGATGTTAGGGGCTTATGTTCCTGTGCCAGTGCGCAAAGAAAATGTCAGTATTTTGCACGATGACAACAGCGTTCAAGGGGCTGTTCAAGCCGATGCTGACAAATTAATCGCCTTTGTGCGCACCTCAGCCAAGGGTAAATTACTGGTTATCAGCCATTTTTCTCAGACAGCAAGGGTAGCACTTGATCTGCCCATTATTGGTCAAGCGTTTGTTAACTTGACCTTGCCCAGCGGTGTGCTCAGTGGCCACGATCTGTTGACGGGGGAAACTATTGACGTGCAAGCGGCAAACCAACAAGCTTTGGTCAGCCTGATTTTAGGCCCCGTGCAATCGGTGGTTATCCAACTATGAGCTTGTACTACCTGATGAGCGTACGATTTTTTGTGATTTGCAGCATCATTTTAGCTGTCGCTGCTTGTGATAACATTGACCCCAAAGACAGCGCAGCAAGCCCGGCTCCGCTAAAAATGTCAACGGCTAGCGCGTCTGTGAGCGTATTGCCCTTTGCTTTTTTAATTGATGGTTTGGATAGGCAACGTACCATCCGTTTGTATTTACCCCCTGATTACACAGAGTCCACTGACAGTTATCCGGTATTGTACATGCACGACGGGCAAAATTTATTTGATGCCGCAAGCAGTTATGCGGGGGAGTGGGGTGTTGATGAAACCCTTGACGGCCTAGCGCAGGCTGCGAAGTTAAAGCTGATTGTGGTGGGCATTGACAATGGTGGCGAGTACCGCATGAACGAACTGTCACCGTGGCCAAACAAACGCTTTGGTGAAGCGCAAGGCAAGCAGTACATGGATTTTATAGTCGAGGTAGTCAAACCCTATATTGATACAAATTATCGAACCAAACCAGAGCGACAACATACGGCGATCATGGGCAGTTCCATGGGGGCGTTAATTTCTCATTATGCCATTCATGCCTATCCACAAGTATTTAGTAAGGCTGGGCTATTTTCCCCCTCTTATTGGTACTCAGACAGCGTATTTGATTATACACAAGAGCATAAAGTTGCTCTCGATGCCCGTCTTTATGTGATGTTTGGTGATGAAGAAGGTGACGGCATGATAGTTGATACAGGTAAAATGCAGCGCCAATTGCTCAGCCAAGGCCATCCTCGCGAGCTCATGGTATTCAAACGAGTGGCGGGTGGTGAACACAATGAAGCCTTGTGGCGACAGGAGTTTGCCGATGCGGTGCAATGGTTATTCAGCGAATAAGATCAGAGCCCTTGTCTCTGAGTTACAGGTACTTTTAAAGGAAGTTTGCATGTTTAATGGTGCAGTTATGCAGTGGGTCAAATGGCAAAAACACGCCAAACAACAACGACAACTATGCCAAGTCAAAAACCGGCATTGCCAGTTTCTGTTTTTGTTGTGGGTTATTTTTTGCAGTCAGTCAACGTTTGCGGCCAACTACCTCAATCACCATATTGATAATAATCAATTGCTCATCAATACCGATGAGGGGGCCGTGCGCATTAGTGCCTATGGTGAGTCGGCTCTAGAGGTGTTTTACCAGCCACGCGACACCAAGCAGATGATGTCATTTGCTATTGCCGAAAGTGCCCAAGTAACGCCGGTAGATGTTGCCAGTCATCCTGATTTTTTGTTAGTTAATGCCGGTAAGTTAAATGCGGTGGTGAGTAAGTCACCCTTGCAAATTAGTTATTATCAGAATGGCAAATTATTACTCGCAGAAGAACAAGGATTGTTCAACTATGCCACTAAACGTGGTTTTCGCTTCAAATTACAAGACGGTGAAAAATTAATTGGTGGCGGAGAGAGGATCATGGGTATGGACAGGCGTGGTCAGCGCTTTCCCTTGTATAATAAAGCGCACTACGGCTACACCACTGAATCCAAACAAATGTATTTTGGTTTGTCGGCGGTGATGTCAAGTCAGCATTACACCCTGATTTTCGACAATGCTGCCAACGGTTACATGGACTTGGGTCACAGTGAAGCCAACATTATGCAATTTGATGCCGTTGCTGGTCGTACTGCCTACATAGTGGTGGCTGGCGACACGTATCCAGAGTTGATCAGCAATACTTCGGCAGTGACCGGCAGACAACCCTTGCCACCGCGCTGGGCCTTGGGCAATTTTGCCTCACGCTTTGGTTATCGTTCGGAGCAAGAAGTACGCGATACGGTGCAAAAATACCTTGATGAAGATATTCCCTTGGACGCCGTGGTGTTAGATCTGTATTGGTTTGGCAATGAGATCAAAGGTTTTATGGGGAATTTGGATTGGGACGCTACCACCTTTCCTACCCCAGAAAAAATGCTCGCTGATTTAAAAAACCAAGGGGTAAAAACGGTGTTGATCACTGAGCCCTTTATTTTGTCTACCTCGAAACGTTGGCAAGAGGCGATAGAGCAGCAAGTACTGGCGAAAAATTTGCGAGGGGAAGCAAAACGCTTTGACTTTTATTTTGGTAACACAGGTTTAATTGATGTGTTTGATGAACAAGCCAGCGCATGGTTTAACGGTATTTATAGCTCACTGTACCAACAAGGTGTGGCAGGTTGGTGGGGAGATTTAGGTGAGCCAGAAGTGCATCCCGCCGACAGTATACATAATCAGTTGGGCGAGCCTGTTTTAGGTGACGAAATACATAATGCTTATGGCCATATGTGGGCTAAGCGCGTGTATGAAAATCAACTGGCTATTGCCCCTCAGCAGCGCCCATTTATCATGATGCGCTCAGGATTTGTTGGTTCAGGACGCTATGGCATGATCCCTTGGACAGGGGATGTAAGTCGCTCCTGGGAAGGCCTAAAACCGCAGGTTGAACTGGGTTTACAAATGGGCTTATTGGGTCTGGGTTATATCCATTCTGATTTGGGTGGTTTTGCGGGTGGCGAGAAATTTTTGCCAAAACTTTACACCCGTTGGTTACAGTTTGGTGCCTTCCAACCTGTTTTTCGCCCTCATGGCCAGGATCATATTGCCTCTGAGCCGGTTTTTCACGATGAACAAACCAAAGACATCGTGCGACAGTACATCAAATTACGTTATGCCATGCTGCCGTATAATTATTCTTTGGCTTACGAAAATAGCTTAACGGGCATGCCACTTATGCGCCCGCTATTTTTCAGTGACGAGAGCAATCTGGCCCTGATCGACATAAAAAATGCCTATATGTGGGGCGACGCATTTTTAATCAAACCCATTACCCAACCCGGTCTTCAGGCGGTGAGTATTGATCTACCAGCAGGTCAGTGGTTTGATTTTTGGAGTGATGAGCAATACAGCGGTGGTCAGCGTATTGAATTGGCAACCAGCTTAGAGAATTTGCCAGTTATGGTTAAAGCCGGAGCCTTTGTTCCTATGGTACAAGCGGTACAAAGCACCGACAACTACACAACCAAACAGCTTGATCTGCATTATTATGCCGAACAATCAGTCACAAACACGACGGCCACCATGTACGATGATGATGGCAAGGACCCACATGCTATTAGTCGTCAAGCCTATGAAACCTTAAGTTTTAATGCCGAACACTTAGAGGGACAATTAAAAATTTCCCTGCAACGCCAAGGTCATTACGACGGTATGCCAGCGGCGCGTGAAGTGCGTTTAATTGTGCATAACTGGTTGACGCCACCCCTAAAGGCTGAAGTGACGGAGCATGCAAATCTGCAACAGCAACAAGCTAAGGGCATCGCAATAAGTGCCTCGCTGCCACAAGTGGCAGATCTTGGCGTGTTAGATGAGTCCAAAGCCGCGATGCGTTGGGAAGAAAGCACTCGTACGCTTTACATGAAGTTTATGTGGCAGGCAAACCAAACCATCTCGATTAATTGATACGTTAGACACAATTCACAAGCCCCACTTGAGCGTGGGTGAGGGCTTGTCATCTCATCACATGCCTGTCACCCGGATTGCAGCCCATTAAATAATCAACACGAGTCTTAAAATTACCTATACTCAGCTCAGACAATCCAATATCATTGCGCGATTAGCGTTAATCTGTGAGGTCATGGGCGTGGCGAGTAAAAAGAAAATCAATATTCAACTGCTCAAAATAATGCGCAAAGAGGCGGGTTTAACTCAAGCAGAGTTAGCCACCAGGCTTGGTGTGAGTCGAGAAACCATCTCAGCCATAGAAAATGAAAAACCAGAGACGGTGGCGAGCTTGTCCATTGAGCTCATCGAAAAGTGGTGGCGTGTGTGTGGTAAAACATCCTCACAGAAAATCAAGTCTCAGTTTGCGCAAAATATCGTCAACTTTTTTAATTTTGAATTCAACAACAAGCAGTGAGGTTTCTTTTTTTACTCAATACTGGGTTAATGTATTTAACTGTCCCAATAATTCTCTTCCTGTTTTTTCAATTTGGTGACAATCCCGTATATTTTGATCGGATCTACACCATATCTCTGCTGGTACTGAGTTTTTTTTGTATTAATGACAAGGACAGCCTCAGCTGTATAGGCATATTACTGCTCTATTGGTTAGGCTCTGAAGCGCTATTTGACTCTCAGGGTTGGTTTGCCAAAGTAATGGTTTATGCTCTCTCCGTGTGGATCTGTTGCAGCTTTTTGCGACGTACCTTGGCCAAGGTATCGCTGTTTTTCGTTTTATTCACCCTGTGTACTGAAGTCTACTGGTATGTCATTGACTATCAATTAAACGCCCGACTTTATTACTATGTTGGCATGATCGCCATGACCAACTTAGCCATTCAAGTATTGTCCATGCGCTTACAGTTGATGGCAGAGTGGTTTAAGCATTTGAGTGGCAGAAATGCCTTAGATTATCGCGTGGCGGCTATCTTAAAGGCCTACCTGATACTGCATTACTTAAACTTGTCAGAGTATTTTCTCCGTCATTTGTTTGGGCAAAAAGATATGCTGCTCATTTATACCTGGTTTCCAGTGTTGTCAGCCCTATTATCGGCGGCGACCATGGCGGTAATCTTTATGGTTTTCTTTCACTATAAGGCAAAATCTTACCTAATGGCTTGAAGCCAAGGCAAACAATTTTAGTGATGGTTGATTATATTTTAATCAATAAGTAACCTCATGATTTTCATGACATAATCTTGATAATGTGGAAATTGTTCCACATTTAACACAAGGTATGTACTCATGAAAAAGTTAAAAGTTACATTGATTTCACTTGCATTTTGTTTACTTTCAACCAGCGTAGTAGCTGGACCAACCAAACAAGATCCACCTGCAGAGCCCGATCCACAGCCAACCACCTATGAAATCATCATAGAACTCTTGGGACTGGGTAAATAAGCCTTGGATTTACTCTTGGATCGTTGAGCGTTTCTGTAGGTAACACCGCTGATGTGATTGCATAGTGATGCTTATTCTCTTCGATCCAATCTACGTAGAATGTGGTGAACAATCTGCCCCAAACTGTTTGTGCATTGCTGAGTTGTTGAACAATGTTCAAGTGGGGTAGCGCGTTGCGTCCCTGCAGCTATTACCGCGTTTTAGCCGCATGACTAACAATAGTGAAAGCATGAAAAACACTATGTGGTTGAGACTTCCACCCTGTTGCAGCATTACAGGGGGAGGACCTGGACGCAGTGGATCAAGAGGAAAGGGATCACTTAGGTCAGGTATCCCGTCGTTATCATCATCCAAGTCGACACTGTTATTGAGGCCATCGTTATCGGTATCATAGGGTTTGGCGTCTTGTGTATCGTTTATGCCGTCTGCATCATCGTCTAAATCTTGATAGTCAAATAAACCGTCATGGTCGGTATCGTCGGTGCCTAACAGGTCACTCGCCAAGCTACTAAGTTGCGTGAGTTGGTCAACAATCTCTGCATTTTCACCGATACCCAACTGTGGTCCTCCCTGCCAACCGACGGGTTGCGTAAAGATGATCACGCCGTCAAATACCGCACCCGCTGACCACAAACTGCCATCCTGGTTGATGGCGAACAAAAGATCACTATCGGGCATAAACACTTCAAGCCATTGTTGAGTGCTGTCTACCTCTGCAACATACAAATCAGGTGCTTCACCTCTGGCGAGATGTGCATAGGGGGGACGTAAACGCCCAGATTCCAAGCCCCAAGTCGATATTTTTCCATTAATAATTCGAGCAAAACCATGTACGTCACTGGTAACACTTTGCCAAGCGCTACTGTCAATTTGTTCTGGCAACAATATCTCTTCATCTTGCCCAGTTAAATAGTGCAAACCCTGCCCCCAGGCCCACGTTGTTGAGGCGTAGCGCACGATGCCACCTTGCTCATGTAAATATACCTGCGCGGGTAGGGCGGGTAAGTTGAGCGGCGCAAGCGCTGCAACCGTTTTTGTTCTGCCAGGCGGTGTTTGATCTGCATTGGCCCACGACCAGAGCTGGTGAGCATCGTTTTGCAATACGCCACCTTGGCTAGTTAGATGAATGGTCTGCCAGTGATATAAGGGGTTATGTTGGATGAAATAATGCTGTATTTCATCTCGCACATCTTCACCAGCAAACCTTTCCATGTGCCACGCACTGCCATCTTGTTTGAGTAACATACATTGATTGGCAACACAGGCCATGTCTACCCAATCATTTTCAGTGCCCACTTGGGTTAGTTCGTCAACATAAATGGGGCCCTGCTCGGCATAGGTTTGCCCCATAAACCATAACGTGCCGTCTTGTTTAATGTAATAACTCAGCTCCCCGGGCACGAGTTGGGCAATCGCAGACAAGTTAGTTTTCACCGGAATATTGTCTGCCTGGCCCATTCGTCCCATCCCTGCTGTATTCACTTCATTTTTGCCCCAGCTCCATACATCACCAGCGTGAGTCAGCAACATCACATTGCCACTTGCTGCCACAATGTTCTGCTGCGGCGCCAGCAAACTATTGTTGGGTTTAACGAGGGACACCGTGGCTACTTCTGTTTGCCCATCAAAGCCATCAAGCGCGTAAAACTGAAAGCTATCAGCGCTAAAATCCTCATTGGCGAGATAAGTGAACTCTCCGCCTTTCAACAGGTTTAAGCTGCCATGTTGTGGTTGAGTGACAATAACAAAATCCAAGCGGTCGTCATCTGCGTCAAAGGCAGGTAACAAGCGTTGCAGGCTTTTGCCTGGCTGCACACTCAATTCAATATTTTGCACAATCGGTTTAGTGAACTGGTTACGTACATAGTTCACGACAAAACTTTGACTGACGGTTTGCTCCGAATTACCCACCACAAGAGTGAGCATGGCTGAACCTGGGCTTACGATATTGCGCTCAATACGTAAACGAAAACTGCCCGCGTCGCCTTCTTCAAGCTGGATAAACTTAGGATCAATCACTTGATGATTATCGCTATAAATTTGCACTGGAGTGAGATAACGGCTGTCGTAGGGCGTAATGTTAAAATCAACAACAAGTGGCTCAGCAGGCGCAATATTTTGCTCGGCAATGGCACTAATTTGTGGCAAAACTGCTTCGAACCCTGTGTAGGTGATGGTGAAAATTTCCGAGTGGTCGGGGCTTGCAAGAAGTATTTGCGCACTGCCATTTTGTCTTTGAGTATTGTTGATGGTGATAAAACGTTGCCCCGCTTCATCTTGGGAAATGTCAATGTCTGGCAATACCGAAGACATCTGTGGATCAAGGGAATAAACGATCTCTACCTGCTTAGCCACTGGGATGTTGAGGGTCGTAATAGCGCTGTTATCGTCTATCAGCACATCAGGCATTTTGCCAATTTGCTCACCCTGATTCACACCGCTGTAACCTGAATCTACAAAGCTGCCAGGCGAGGTATTACCGCCACGTAGTAGTTTATTATTCACCGCCTCCAGCCAATAACAGTATTGCTTACCTTGCTCAACATCTTCATCGACGTACTGGGTTCCCTCCACAAAAAACGTAATAATTTCAGGAATAAACCCGGACGTACAGGGAAAACCCTGAGAGCCTTGATTCAAGGCAGTTAATCGTGTCAATTGATAACCGTCGGCACCCGGATAAGCTTGCCAGTCCACAACAATTTTATCAGCGAATTGCCCGTTACTTGCCGTCAGTCCAATGGGGCGCTCTGGGCCGGAAAAATTTGCGACACTCAAGGCTGACAACCTAAACATCGCGGCATTGTCAGCTGCATCTGGAGAGCCTTCCGCGACACCAATAACATGACCATCAGGCTGCAAATCAGGTGTAGAAAAATAATCTAGTCGTTGGCAGTCAATGCCGTTTGCGCCACAGGCATCTGGGTAGGACATGATGGTTCTGACGCCTTCTTCTAAATTCACATAGCCATAATTGGACGCCCGAGCATCCCCACCATTTTCTTGGTAACGATCGTGTTTAGCCCCCAAGTTATGGCCAATTTCATGGGCAAAAACCATACTTCCTGCACAGTTAAGTGAACTGGCCCCTACTGCCGATGCAGCACTCACGCTACCGTCGGGAAAAGCTGCATAGTAGGCATAACCGCAATATGCTCGATTATCGCCAATGGTAATAATATTGGGTGTAAAAAAGTGCACAAGATCAGCCTGATACTTGTTTCGAACCCTTTCCATATTTTGAAAAGGCCCGCTTCGCTGCAGCATTAAAGGCAAAATGTCGTCACTATCACGAATATCTAGGGGCAATACGGCCGTGACGGATAGACGCAAGGACAACTGATTATTTTCAAATGCCATATTCGCCTGGGCTACTTCGATATCGATTAAATTGAGTAAATCAGGAAAACTCTCTGTAGCGGTGCTGGGGTAGTAGACCAACATCTTAATGTGTTCGCTTGCGCTAAAACCTTGTGGTTTTTTTACCGTGGTAATGTTCTGTTCTGAGCTAGCCGCCGAGCCTTTTGCCAAAAGTGGCCATGTCGCACGACTTGCATCATCTGGAGATATCGTCGCCAGTGTTGCCGCTTGATCTATCAGCCAAAACTCGCCTTGATGATCATGCACTAGATGCCATAATTTCCCTTGATAGGACAAGGTTCCCGTGACACTGCCATGGTGCTCTACAATGGCCAACGATCCACTTTGCTTACCTTGTAGCTTGCCCAGCCACAGCAGTTTGCCATTTGCTTGGGTGAAATAGCGTGTACGTTTGAACACTAAATTGATATCGTCAATTTGCAAACTTAGTTGCTGTTTGGGCATGCGTTGGTCGCTATTCAGCCAAAAATCCTCAGCCTGATAACGTAATTTACGCGGCTGCCCCTGACGCAGAACATTAGAATTGGCAGGGGACGTTAATTGCTTTGTCTGCTGCGTTTTGATGAAGGCGGGCTGCGAGAAAACGATACCCGAGTAAGCCATTAACACACCAAGAAACAGCGCAATTTTTTTCATAATCAGCCAAGGTTATCAATACAAGATGCATAGTTATAAACAACTTCACAACTGTAAACTGTTATTATTTGTAGCCTTAAAGCAACTCAAACGTTAAGCCTATACTCGACATTCATCACAAAAATGTGTGTTGGATTGAACTCAGGTAAATAACTGTTACATTTTGTTAACATTAATTAGCTAATTGGTTCACATATATGAAGTTTTTGTTTGTTTTGCTGCTCGGATTTTTTACGCTTTTTTCGTCCTCATCACAGGCTGCGGGCTATACCCAAACTAAATACCCTATTGTACTGGTGCATGGCTTATTCGGGTTTGATGACGTATTCGGCATCGATTATTTTTATCAAGTACCCTACAACTTGAGTCGTAGTGGTGCCAAGGTCTACATCGTAGCAGTCTCGGCAGCGAATAGTTCCGAAATCCGCGGTGAACAATTATTGCAGCAAGTGCGTCAAATTCTTGCCATCAGTGGGGCCAAAAAAGTTAATTTATTTGGTCATAGCCAAGGCGCACCCACCGCACGTTATGTTGCCTCCGTGAGGCCTGACCTAGTTGCATCAGTAACCAGTATTGGTGGTGTAAATTGGGGGTCGCGAGTGGCAGATATCGTGCGTAACAAATTGCCGCGCGGCAGTGTGCCAGAATCCCTGCTGGCCGCTACCACTAACACCCTAGCTAGTGTATTAAGTTTTGTATCGGGCAATGGCAATTTAGGGCAAAACGCATTGGCTGCCGTTGAAGCCCTCACTACCGAAAAAACCTTAGCCTTTAATGCTAAATATCCTGAAGGTGTGCCAAGCAGTTATTGTGGCAGTGGTAGCTTAGTGGCCAACAATGGGGTGACGTATTATTCGTGGAGCGGCGCGAGTCCTTGGACCAATATTCTTGATCCACTTGATGGTCCACTATTAGCCACAAGTCTCGCTTTTAACGAACCAAATGACGGCTTAGTGTCTGCCTGTAGCAGCCATCTAGGTAAAGTACTAAAAGACAACTACCGCATGAATCACATTGATGAAGTCAACCATACCTTTGGCATTCGTCACTTGTTTGAAACTGACCCCGTTACGGTGTATCGCCAACATGCAAATCGCCTGCAACAACGCGGTTTGTAATGGGATGTTAAACCGTAGTTTTTGGCTGACAGTGCTTGCTGTGCTTATGGCTGTTAGCCTTGTTGTGTGGCTACGTCCAACTTTTGAGGCAGACACTACAACGATAGCTCGTGAGGAAGGCAACCTGCCAAAGTCTGAGTTGGTCACAGTGGAGGAAGACATTTCACCGGCCATTGATGGAGACGTAATTTATGAACACACCATGGATAGTGACGTAGACGCAACACTGGCTGATGAAACATGGCTCAATGCAGGAATACAGGATTTATTTGCCTATTTTATAGGCTTTTACGAGCAAGGCGAAGAGCAGATGTGGGCGCAGTTCAATGCCTATTGCCAAAGCAAGCTATACTGCCCGGCCTTACAGCATTTATTTAGTCGTTATGTTGATTATAAAACCCAACTGCAGCGCTTTGATACTGATGTTATCAACTCTGCAGATGACTTTTATCGTCGTCAAGAAGGCATTAATCATCTGCGCAATACCTTATTTTCAGCAGAAGAAATCGCCAGCTTATTTTTTGCTAACGATGATTGGGACAACTACGCCATTGAACGATTGGCCATCCGTCAAGACGCTACCTTATCTGAACAAGCTAAATCAGCGCTGATAGTGGAACAACTGCAACGCTTGCCAGAAGCGCTTCAGCAAGCGATAGCGCCGACTTTGCAACTGCAAAAAGCCTCCTCGTTGCTGCAACGTCAGGCGAATTACAATGAGTTAGCTGGGCAGTTTGGCGCTGAGGCTGCGGAGCGATTACTTGCCTTGCAACAAGAAGACGCGCAATGGGCCGAGCGTGTAGATGATTTTAAACGCGTGTTGGCGGCAATACCTGCGCACGACAAAGAGGCCAGACAACAACTGCGTTCCACGCTGTTTACTGCAAACGAACAAAAACGACTTGCGGTGTTAGTGCCCGCCCAAGACTAAACTCACTTAATATCCTCCGACATCAATCAATAAATAAGGCCTGTGCTAGGCTTGTTCTTGTCTGCTACGTCTGTGCCACACAATCAATACGGTGGCAAATCATTGGCGAGTGTCGCTGCGCGGTGAGGCTGATGTTGACATGTGATATTTCATATGTATGATAATCCGCATGTGATTAAGCTGAGGTGGCAAATGTGGATCCACTAGCGTTTTTTAAATGTATGTCTGATGACACCAGACTGAAGTCAGTGCTGATTATCAATCAACTCAAAGAAGCGTGTGTGTGTGATCTGATGGCTGCCCTTGCGCTTGATCAACCCAAGGTTTCCCGTCATTTAGCTGAGCTGCGCAAATCCAATATTTTGCGGGATGAGCGCCGAGGCAAGTGGGTATATTACCAGCTCCATGAGCAGTTACCCGACTGGGCGAGAGCCGTAATCAGGCAAACAGCGGAAAATAATCCTCTTTATATCGCTAATGCGTTGACAAAACTGAGTCTCTTCAAACAACAAGATGCATCTTGTTAAGCAAATGGTCTATACATGAAAATTCTCTATATCTGCACGCATAATCGTTGCAGGAGTATCTTATCGGAAGCCATCACAAATCATGTGGCTGGCGGTCGAATTGTCGCTAAAAGTGCTGGAAGTCAGCCTTCAGGCAGGGTACATCCTCTGTCTATTCAGTACCTGCGAGAAGCCAACATTCCTGTCGAAGGCCTGCAAAGTCAGTCATGGGATGAGTTTGAAGCGTTCAAACCTGATGTGGTGATCACCGTGTGTGATTCTGCAGCCGCAGAAGTCTGCCCTGTGTGGTTTGGTCATGCTGTCAAAGTGCATTGGGGGTTGGCTGATCCCTCCAAAATTGCAGGCAGTGAAGCCGACATAGCTCAAGGCTTCCATGTTTGTATTGCCAAAATTACCGAGCGGGTTAATCAATTAATTCCAATAGCAGAGAAAAACCTTGCGCCAGCTGATCTTAAATGCGCATTAGCGAAGTTGGGCGCCCAGTAAACAATCAGTCAGGACGTCACGCTTGCAAATTTCTGCGATCCCAACCTTTGATACATGCCACAGCATACAGGCTGTGCAGCTAAACCAGCGTGTTAGTCAGCGTACAACTTAAGGAGGTACTATGGGTTTATTTGAACGCTATTTATCGCTATGGGTGGCTATTGCCATCGTGGTGGGGATCCTGCTTGGCAGTGCAGTGCCTGAGGTCTTTACTGTCATTGCCAAGATTGAATTCGCGCACGTAAATTTAGTCATGGCGGTGCTGATCTGGTTAATGATTTATCCCATGATGGTACAGATTGATTTTTCTTCGCTGAAAAATGTGGGTAAAAACCCCAAGGGGCTTGCCCTCACATTGGTGATCAATTGGTTAATCAAACCATTCACCATGGCGTTTCTTGGCTGGTTATTTTTTAAAGGACTGTTTGCTGAGTGGGTTGACCCACAAACGGCAACTGAATACATCGCAGGTATGATACTTCTTGGCGTTGCACCTTGTACCGCTATGGTGTTTGTCTGGAGTCAGCTTACAAAAGGTGATGCCAACTACACCCTAGTGCAGGTATCCATCAACGACATTATCATGATCTTCGCCTTTGCGCCGATTGCAGGGATGTTGTTGGGCGTCACGGATATTGTAGTACCGTGGGCTACGCTGTTTTTGTCAGTTGTTTTATATGTCCTTATCCCCCTTGTTGCTGGTGCGCTGACACGTAAAAAATTAGACAAGATAAATGACCACGTAAGATTGCAACAGTTTTTAGCAACAATGAAACCTTGGTCAATCATCAGCTTACTGGCAACGGTCGTTTTGCTCTTTGCCTTTCAGTCACAGTTAATTTTAGCGAAACCACTAGCGATTGTGCTGATTGCTATTCCTTTGCTGATCCAGACTTATGGTATTTTTGCCCTTGCTTATTTCATGGCAAAACAAATGAAACTGCCACATAAGGTCGCTGCTCCTGCCTGCATGATTGGCACCTCTAACTTTTTTGAATTAGCCGTCGCGGTGGCGATTTCCTTGTTTGGATTGCATTCTGGTGCAGCATTAGCCACCGTTGTCGGCGTGTTGGTGGAAGTGCCTGTGATGCTGTCGCTGGTATGGTTTGTTAACCGCACACGTTACTGGTTCAAAGAGGAACACGTGTAAAGTGGCTCAGTTAACGCTGGTGCTTACAACATACCACAGTGTTTGTCGGGGTTATTTTTGCTAGCTTGCAGCAGTTGCTGTTGCGTGTCTTGCAGAGTGGCGTCATCGGGGCTTAACACTAAGCCTTCTAAAATAATCGCTTCAGCCTTGGTATAACAATGCAGTTCACCGAGGGCGTAGGCGTAATTGTTTAAATATAGTGCTTCATTTTTCGCGCTTGAATAGCCTTCACGGTAGACTTCTACCGCCTTTTGTGGAGCGCTAGGTAAATAATGATTGCCCAACAGGAAATAACCCAACCAATAATCTGGCCATTGTCTGATAGCGCTATGCAGTGCCTCTAGTCCCGTTCTTTCGTGGCCTGTGTCGAGTAGATCTTGACAGGCTTTAAGGTAGGTAAATGGCTCAAGTGATCCACTGGTTTTGTCGGCAGGTAACATGGCTAACATCCAAAAATTCCCCCTTTGCCACGTCCGCTCGAAAGTCGAAAAGTTCAGGCGGTGGTCTTCGGTAATAACGCTATGCATGATCACCTCTTGCGCATCTAAGTCGTAACCGGTGATTACCGCATAGTGCCACTGAGGTAGCAAAGCGATGGCGTTATTTTGCAGCACAATGACGGGGATATTGTCGGCAAGTAAGCGCAGCAGCAGCGCCATTGAACCTCGTTGAGAATAAGCCACCATGCCTAGTGTCCGGGTTGCCGCCAACATCTCAACCTGCAGACTCCCTTCTAAACCGGGAACAAAGGTCAGTGGCGCAATGGCATTGGGGGTGCTGGCTACTCCGTTGAAATTTGCCACTTCGGCTAAGGTTGTGGGACCACAATAAAATGCTTGTTGCGCATAAAAAGGCACATTTTTAATTGCATGTTGCTTGGCGATATTGGGCGGGTCGAGCAATAAGGCGCTAGTCTGTGGAGGCGTTTGACAACTGGTTAAAAAAAACACGCTGGCCATCAGGCCAGCGATCAGACGAATACACTGCACAAACAACCTTAGATGGGGCGAATGAAAGGATAAACGTCGGTAATGCCCATAAGATCCAGTACCGCCACCACCACCATCACCGTCACAATTGTGCCAATGATTCCGCCAGCCGGTGTTTCGTTCATTTGTTGATTAAAGGCGAGCAATTCTGCATTGGTCATGCTTTCTACGCGCAAACGAGCATCGTCAGCACTCACACCCAAATCGGTCAGTTTCTGTTGCACATCCACGCGGTCAACTAAATCCAACACCTGTTGTTTATTGTATTGCAGTTGTTGACTTGCCATAGCCTGTTCTGAAGTATAAACCCCCGCCGTGGCTTGACCTAAACCTATGATTAATAACGACGCAGCAAAGATAGTTTTTAATGGTTTTGTCATTTTGACCTTTCCTCTTTTGTGGTGATACTCAACGAGCTTTTTGCTTGATGATGCTTTTTTGCAGATACAAGAGCTTAGCAACAAGTAGACCAACCGCAATATTATCCGCAACACGCAGGCTCAATGGGCGCTACGTGCTGATTAGTGATACATTCTTCATTTTGCAAATTTTTGAGAGCTGCAATAAATTCCACTCGGTTTGTAATTTTTTCACGGTACTTTCATTTTTTGTGCGTAATACCAGCGCTGTTCCATGCTCGAATGGGCAACATCAGTTGTGTTGGTGATGGCGTCGATTACTCCGCTTAATAGCTAACTTGCTCGTATAACTTGGATTCTCTTGAGTACAAGTATGCGATGCACCCAAATATGCGAAATCGGCATAACAGCGATTTTTTATCGATTATCAGCCAAGGAGCTGGGTCAAGCGCGGTGGATACTAGCGACTAGTAGACTTGCACTGCATCACCCCGACAAACCCGACCATCAGCAAGCACGGTGCAACACACACCGCCTCGCCAATGCGGGGTTAGTGCTTGTCTAAGTCCTGCTTGTTGCGCATCCATTTTGTGGCAAGGATCGGTTTCACCCGTCACCAGTAAAATTACCTGACCAATTTTTATCTGTTTGCCCACTGATTCCGGACCAAAAACCATGCCCTGTACCAAGAGGTTGGCTCTGCGTATTGTCCAAGGGAGTTCCATGTTTAACTCGGCACAGGCTTGCTGCCACTGCTCTACACTTAAAACGGTTATCTGACGTTTACCTGGTTTGCCCCGTGCATCGCCACTCACGCCCATTATACGAGTAATCATGGTCTCGGCTGTCGTTTGCATCGGGGCTTTGACTTGCGGGCGATAGGCAATATCAATTAGCTGCATAGATATGTTCCATAGGGTGTTTTTGAATATGTTTAAGGCGTAAACCCAGTAATACGGCGGCGGTGCTCAAACCGCAGATAAATCCAATCCAGAAGCCAGCGCCCGCCATTTTCGGCACAATCCAATCAGTTAGGCCCAGAATACATCCGATGGTCATGCCTACTAACCAGTAGGATATAAAACTCAAATAAAACATCCACTTAGTATCTTTGTAACCGCGTAGTGCGGTACCCGAAATCACTTGAATAGCGTCGGAGAATTGGAACATAGAGGCCAATAGCAATAAACTGGCGGCGAGTTCAACCACAGCAAGATCAATGCTGTATAAACGCGCAATATAATGCCTCGCCACCACGGTAAACGATGCAGTAAACAACGCAATACTGACGCCTAAGACAAAAGCACACTGGGTGGCGACTTTAGCTTGGTCGGCACGCCGTTCGCCCAATAGAAAACCAATACGAATGCTGGTTGCCATACCAATGCTTAAGGGGATCATAAACATCAGGGCTGAGAAATTTAAGGCTATTTGATGTGCCGCCACGGCAGTGGAGCCAAAGGGCGCGAGCAACACCGCCACCACAGCAAACAAGGTCACTTCAAACAAAATCGTCATCGCGATGGGTAAACCGAGTGCCAAACATTCTCTCAGTGGTTGCCAACTCGGTAGGTAGAGTTTGGTCAGCAGTGCATAAGGCTTTAGTGTTGTTGAGCCGAGACTGTAAAACAAAGTAGCGATAAGCATCGCCACAAACACCAGCGCGGTTGCCAGCCCACAACCAGCGCCGCCAAGTTCAGGTAAGCCAAACTTGCCATAGATCAGCACATAATTAGCAGGAATATTCACCAATAAGCCAATGCCCATTATGATCATGCTGGGTTTGGTAATTGATAATCCTTCACAGTAATTGCGCAATACCTGATACAAAGCAAAAGCAGGCATGCTGTAGAGCAAATATTGGATGTAATTAATGGTGATGGAACGTAAATGTTCATCCATGGGCACCCAATACAAAATGGGCTCAAACATGAAGGCAAATAACACGGCGCCACTGGCAAACAACAGACTTAACCAAGCCATTTGTTGTGTGTAATTTGCCACTTTGTCACCTTGTTTGGCGCCATTAAAGCGCGACAAAATTGGCGGTAGAGCCAAGGTGATACCTTGGATAAAAACAATGACAGGGAGAGTAAAACCAAAACCAATGGCAACGGCGGCCATATCGTCGGCCGAATAACGACCGGCCATAATGGTATCAGATACGCCCATCAAGGTTTGTGTGATCTGCGCAATCAATAAGGGCCAAGCCAGTTGTACAATGGTTTTTAATTCAGATTTAAATGCCACACCATTCTTCTTATTAGTCAGAGTTAAAAGTGGATACTGATGTTTTGCCGGTGTCACCTTAAACATTAATTATGCTTAAAAGGGAGGATATTCACCATGCTGTTGGCCTCTACATCACCTTGTTCCTGCTCCAGCACCACGTAGCAATTGGCATTGGTTAACGAACTCATTACCCCAGAACTTTGACTCCCCACGGGCGTTACCCGAAGTGTTCCGAGTTCGTCGTATTGACTCCACGCACGCTGAAAATCCATGCGACCAGGGCGTTTACGGATAGTAGTGGCTGCTTTAGCCGCATAGTAACGTGGCATTGCGGCACTGTCTTTTTGACCACTCAATACTTTGATCAACGGGGTAACGAGTTGTTCAAATGTCACAAAACTCGATACGGGATTCCCTGGCAGACCACAGAACCAAGCTTGTCTGAGACGCCCAAAAGCAAAAGGTTTACCCGGTTTAATGGCGACTTTCCAAAAATTGATGTTGCCAAGTTCAGCAAGAATATCTTTCACAAAGTCGGCATCACCCACTGATACGCCACCACATGAAATCACTAAATCACACTGTTGGTCAGCGGTGTTGAAAGCTTGCCGTAAACTGTCTTTGTCATCACCGACTATGCCATAATTGAGCACCTCGACATTGAGATCTTGCAATAATGCGTGCAAGGCATAACTGTTGGTTTCAAAAATCGCACCGGGGGTCAAGGGCATGCCCGGCGGTTTTAATTCGTCGCCAGTGGCTAAGAGAGCCACGCGTAGTTTACGACGCAGTAGCACTTGTGCTTGGCCGATAGACGCGAGTAAGGCTAGGTGAGCCCCGTGTAAGCGGGTACCTGCCTGAATGACTAATTGCTGGTTAGCAATGTCACTGCCCGAGCGACGAATATTCTGACCGACGTCGATGTTTTGTAAAAACCTAACTTGCTGATCCCTGACTTCGGTATTTTCTTGCATCTCAACGCTGTCTGCCCCATGAGGGATAATGGCCCCCGTCATAATGCGCACACATTGCCCAGTCTGTAACTCGCCCACAAAGGGTAAACCAGCCAAAGCGGTGCCTACTTGGGTGAGTGTTGCATGAGTGTTTAAATCGGCCGCCCGCAAGGCATAACCGTCCATGGCAGAGTTATCCGCCGGTGGCACATTAATCGTCGACACAACATCGTGGGCGATGACTCGATTGTTGGCGGCGTACAACGACACATACTCGGTGTCTAGTACCGCATCTACTTGCTCAACGATACGGCGAATAGCTGCGTTAAGGGGCAACAGACCAGGCATTTCACAATGTTCAACTGTACTCACAGACATTCTCAGGATTTTTATTATTCAGCTAAAATTTAGCTGCGTACTATGGCAAAAAATCGCGTTCGACGATAGGGTAAGTTTTAGTATGTTAGGAGCAAACGACGCAGGGTTTAGGTGGCAATGAATATTGGTATTTACATTTATGAGCACGCTGAAGTTTTAGATTTTTCTGGACCATTTGAGGTGTTTGCCACGGCCAAGCGCCTTCAATCAGCGGCAAACATAAGCCAGGTGTTTTTAGTGGCTGAATCGACTTCACCTGTTATTGCCCGCGCGAGCTACAGTGTGAATCCGCATTTCAGCATCCAGCAACATCCGCACATTGATGTGTTAATAGTCGTGGGTGGGATACACAGCGCTGAACTACAAAAACCACAAGTGATTCAATGGATTAAACATACAGCGGCACAATCTACTTATGTGGCTTCAGTATGCACGGGGGCTTTTTTATTGGCACAAGCCGGTGTGCTTAACAACCTGAGCGTGACCACACATTGGGAAGACATTGCCGATTTACGCGAGGCCTATCCAAACTTACATGTCGTTGAGCAGCAAAGATGGGTAGAACAGGGACGGGTGATAACCTCAGCCGGGATTTCCGCAGGTATCGATATGAGTTTGCATTTGCTGACAACCCTTGCTGGGCAATTGTTAGCCATAAAAACTGCCAGGCAAATGGATTATGCTTGGCAGCCAGATTAAGCGATAGAGTACCTAGAGTTTTTCGATTTTATAACCCTTGGCGGCAAGCTGGGTCAGTACGCTGTCTGGACCGGCTAAGTGCAGGGCACCGACCATAATGAACTCAACAGCTTGGTCGCCCAACATTGTTTCGATTTGTGGTAACCAGTTTTGGTTACGCGCCACCAATAAATCTTCATAGATTTGTGGATAATCGGCTTTGAAACTATCGATAGCAACCTTTGCCATGGTTTGCATGTCTCCGTCGCGCCAACTTGTGCGCAAGTCATTGATCATGGTTGGCATTTTCTTGATGTCACGCAATGAATAATCAATCATGCCACTCTCATCTTCTTTGCCAAGATCAGCAAGAAAGGCAATTTGCTGCTCGGGGGTTTCAAGCCATGCTTGGGGTTTGCCCGCTACTGTGGCTTTATTCGAGTAAAATTGGTCGACGCCTTCACTGGTAAATCCGAGGGCTTGCATTTCAATCACGCTGAGCGTGACCGCAATTAAACTTGGTTTCAGACTTGCCATGGCCTCAATGGGAATATTGCGCTCGGCAAGATGTTGTTTAAGTGCAGCATAGGTTTGGGCTGTTAATACCTTGTCCACCGTGGTGCCATCGGAATACATTAAACTGGCAAACATTTGTTGTTGAAATTCAACACTGTTGACTGCCACCATATCGGTTTCAAATACCACTTTGTCAGCCTGAGCAAACGCCGTGTCATATTCAGTTGGCAGAGGATAATCTTCTGGGGCGAGCAGGTGAATGGTGCCACCGATGTAAAGGCTGTGTTTGTCATTGCTGACTTTCCATACTGAGGCTGCGTGTGCAGTGAAAGTGAGGGACGCTAAAGCAGCAAGGGCGGTAATTTTGATCAACTTCATGTTAGTGCAAATTCCTAAAGAGATTGGTGTAATAAAGGTCGCAGCATAGCTTGAGCAACAGACCAAGAGCAATCTAGATTTGATCATGATGCGGTAAATAGTCTGGGGTTGCTTGAAAACTGTACTATTTGCCGCCACCCCGTTTTGGCGAAGAGCATCGAAACACCTGCTTCAGTTTGGTGCATTCGCACGTATTTAGTCGCTGACAAGCGGGACTTCGCTTCTCTGTATCAGCAAAAGGGGCTAAAGACTATTGGCGCAAGGATTGCAATGTAATCTGGACAAAGGTTGAATGCGGAATGTTAGCTTAATAGATGCCCCTGCACTTGACTGAATAAAGCAGACAAAATGCCACACCAGTAGACATAATAATACTCGGGTCTTGGAGCAAACTTTAATAGTGTGGCGGTGTCTTATTACTTGTTGTGGTTACGTCGTAAACGTAGCGTTAATTGGACCAGACTATGATTGTGCCTGAGCAGACTGATATTACGTTGGGGTTTGTCCCCTTAACCGATTCTGCGCCATTGGTGGTGGCGAAAGAATTGGGTTTTTTTAGTCAATGGGGTCTAAACGTCACACTGCAAAAACAGCATACATGGACAACGTTGCGGGATAATTTGCACAACGGTGTATTGCATGCTGCGCAAATGCTATCTCCGATGCCCTTGGCCAGCACCTTGGGATTGGCATGTGATGCCTGTACCGTGATCACGCCTTTGGTACTGAGTTTAAATGGCAATGCCATCACCTTGTCGGAAAAACTGCACAAGGAAATTATTGAGGCCAACCTGATCAGCCATTTAACCCTGCCACTTGCCGCTTATTTACTGCAACGTGTCATCGCTAAACGTCAAGAACGTGGACTAGCCAAATTAAAGTTTGCGACGGTTTTTCCCTACAGTTGTCATTATTATCAGTTAATGGATTGGTTAGCTGCCGCCAATATTACCGCTGACGAGGTGGAAATTTGTATTGTGCCGCCGGCTAACATGGTTGCCTATTTGCAAAGCGGTGAAATAGACGGGTGTTGTGTTGGGGGGCCATGGAATGCCAAGGCGGTTAGGGCAGGTTGTGGTTTGACGGCTTTGACATCTTTTGATATCTGGCAAGATTCACCCGAAAAAGTCCTTGGCATAGTTGAATCGTGGTACAAACGCCATCCCAATACTGTCCTTGCCCTAAGTGCTGCATTGAAGCAAGCATGCATGTGGTTAGAGTCGATTCCCAATCGATTTGAGGCCGCACGCATGTTGGCCAGTGACCACTATCTAGACACCTCGGTTGACGTGATTGCTCCATCGTTGATCGGCAGTTGTTTGACCCATATTTCCATGCCACCCAGAGCCATTCCTTCCTACAACCAGTTCTCCAAATCGAACAACGGATCCATCAATGTGCCAGAATATATCCGTGGTGAGTGGCTGTTAAGTCACATGTCGAAAGCGGGGCAATTGCGTGCTGTGAATGTGCCAAATGACCTGGTTAAACGCGTTTTTCGTCCAGATATCTATCAGCAAATGCGCTTACATCTTGAGGATCAACAAGTGCGCTATTTTCGCCACTCAGGGTAAACCACCGCCCGCTACCCATGCCCCACTTAATTGACATGTGCTGCTACTTTAGGTGGGCAAAACAGGATTGAAAAAGTTAAGTCGGGTGTTGAAAAAAGCGGGAAAGAACTCGCTGAGCGCGCTAAGCTAGGCCAGTTGAATTTATTTACGAGCCTTTATTTATGTCTACAGACTTATCGCAAGCCCACCATAAAATTAATTACATCGAAATTCCAGTCAAAGCGCTGGCGTCCAGTAAAGCCTTTTTCAATCAAGTATTTGCTTGGACATTTGTTGATTATGGCGATGACTATGCCGCTATTGTCGGGGCAGGAATAGACGGTGGTTTATATTCATCAGATAAGCAAGTGAGTGTGCAACAAGGCAGTGTATTGGTGGTTTTGTACAGTGCAGATTTAGCTAAAACAGAACAAGCTATCATCCATGCCGGTGGCAGTATTATCAAACCTGTGTTTGAGTTCCCCGGCGGTCGTCGTTTTCACTTTTGCGATGTAAACGGCAACGAATTTGCTGTTTGGAGTGATAAATAGTCAGTTGGGGCAAACGGACATGTGCGGCGCAGTGAAACAGCGGATAACACAATTTGTAAAATCTAACGGCTAATAACTGCTGGCTAAATGATTTTAGTGGCAGACAAATGCAGCGCTTTTAATTGATTAAACGTCTTATCTAAGCTTATAGCGACGCACTAAACCCTTTGTCCTCTAGTTGGTTTTTGCTCTCTGCTGCTTGTCTGGCCAGTTGGTCACAGGCTTCGTTCTCAGGATGCCCAGAGTGTCCTTTCACCCAATGCCAATTCACCTTATGCCGATTAACTTGTTCATCCAACCGTTGCCATAAGTCGACGTTTTTAACCGGTTTTTTGTCGGCGGTGCGCCAGCCATTTTTGCGCCAATTTTTTATCCATTGGTTAATGCCATTTTTCACGTACTGACTATCTGTGGTGAGATCCACATTGCAGGTTTCTGTCAAACAGGCCAAGGCTTCGATGGTAGCCAGTAACTCCATACGGTTATTGGTGGTGTGCACAAAGCCTTGGCTCAGGGTTTTGCGATGATTAGCAAATTTTAGCACCGCTCCGTAGCCTCCAGGGCCGGGATTCCCCAAGCAAGAGCCATCCGTAAAAATTTCGACGTGTTTCATGGTTTTATACAAAAAAAATATAGTGAGCGCAGTATAATGACCTCGACTTGCATTACTAGCACATTTTATTAGAGACGTTTATGCGCCAAATTGTACTTGATACCGAAACCACAGGTTTAGATCCCAAGCAGGGACATCGAATTATCGAAATCGGCTGTGTGGAGCTGCTCAATCGTCGACTCACCGGCAATACCTTTCATGTATACATCAATCCGCAGCGCATCGTTGAACAAGAAGCGATTCAGGTACACGGCATTACCAATGAATACTTGGCCGATAAGCCTGTTTTTGAGCGGATTGCCAAAGATTTTGTTGAGTTTATTAGCGGTGCACAATTAGTGATTCACAATGCCCCTTTTGATGTGGGGTTTATGGATGCTGAATTTGCGCGCTTGAGTGGCATGGCCTTACAAAAAACCACCGAGTTTTGTACGGTACTGGATACTTTAGAACTGGCTCGTCAGCTGCACCCTGGTCAAAAAAATAATCTAGATGCACTTTGTAAACGGTATGGCATCGACAACTCTCATCGTGAAAAACATGGCGCTTTATTAGACGCTGAAATTCTTGCTGATGTTTATTTGATGATCACTGGTGGCCAAACCGACTTGAATTTAAGTGGTAAAGCCAATCACCAAGGGGGCGTGCAAGTCGAAACAATTCGACGTTTGTCCACTAATAGAAAACCACTAAAGGTTGTCATGGCTTCAGCCGATGAATTAGCACAGCATGAAAAGCGACTTGATTTGGTGATGAAAAAAGGTGGCAGTTGTATTTGGCGTCAATAAACTCAGGGCGGATGTACGCGTTGTGCAAAAGTCACGGCTAACATTGGTGATAAACCGTCAAGCCAGTTGGATGAAGCTGGTCTTCATGCTCATGCTATGCAAGGTGCTGTGTTCGCCAGCTTTTGCTTGGCAGCAACTAACACCACAAACACAAAGGCAAGCGGATGCTGTATCTGCAGTAAGTGGCATCAGCCCAGCAAAACCTCTAGCTCCTGCATCACCCCTATCTCAACTAGGTTCCGAATACCAAAACAGCATTAAGCTGTTACAAAACCGTTTTCGCATTGACTACCAAGTTGATGAAGTAACCATGATATTTTTCCGGGAATATGGCAGCCCTCCTGTTGTGTTAGTTAAACCTGACGGCAGTAAAATATTCCAATCTCAGGCTGATGGCTCCGAATTATTTTGGTATGACACGGTGACTTACGACATGGTTAGCCTGAAAAAACCTACGCCAGGGCCATGGCAGGCTGTTGGCCAAATTTTACCTGACAGTCGAGTGATGGTGATCAGCGATATTTCTTTACATGCTGAACCGCTGCCAAAAATTATCTTTTCAGGGGAGATCCTCAAGCAAACGGCCTATCTCACCAACGATGGCAAACCCATCGACTACACGGCGTTTCGTGATGTCGTTGAATTGTCTATTGAGTTTGTCAGCACCAATAATCCTAATTTCAATAATTTTGGTGCGCAGTCACAACTTATTGCTACCTTTGAAGATAACGGTAAAGGCATGGATGAACGGCCGCAAGATGGTATTTTTACTGGTCAGTTTAATCTAGCCATTGCCGACGGAGAATGGACACCCAAATTTTCGGTGTCGACCCCAATGTTTACCCGAGAGCAAGTCGACCCGAATTTAATGTTGTATCCAAATCCCATCAAGATATCCGTTGAAATGGATGGGGGAGGAAAGGGTTTTCACAAACTACTCATTGATGCAGAACGTGAACTTGTTGATATGTCGACCTTGCTTATTGATGGCAAGGTCAGGTTCCCCAACGGAGATATCCAAAACTTTTCCATCACCGATATGTCAGCTGATGTGCGTGAGTACCTCATCGTCAATTATGAATTTGGTGTATACCGAGTCAAACTGACGGCTTATGGCAATACAGTGGATGGTCGTGAATTCATCTTGGATGTGCCAGAGTACAGTTTTTTATCTGAGGCACCAAAGCCCCTCACACCAGCGACAAATGGCGAATCAACAGCAGAGGCTGCGACACCCGACGTTGAACAAAATGCTGACGCACAAACGCCGACCTCAACCGATTTACCTGCCCCACCAGCATCAATGCAACCTATAGAAAAACCAGAGGACAAAAAGTCCATGAGCACAGGACTGCTGATCACCTTGGTTGTTGGCGTCAATGCAATCATCATCGGCGTTGGCTCATTTTTATTATGGTTTTATATGCTGAGAAAACCAAAACCAATAGAAGAAGCATAAGAAAAAGAAGCAAACGATGAAGAGGCGCCAGTGAAGCAGCGCTTCAGGCAACGTTGGTTTAAGAAAAAAACACCACCTCAGGCCTGAGGGATCCCCACGAAATTAATTTTATATCGCCCCATGCCAAGCCTCATCTGCGTTGGCATGGAACAGGTTTATTGCCCGTTTCCACTGGCTTTGGGTAAACCG